>OLNN01000015.1_pt1 | contig 171081 bp, 154 predicted proteins | sample 1672141 | NCBI WGS metagenome assembly OLNN01 (sample SAMEA3136652, study PRJEB25190) | human gut metagenome | biome: human gut; feature: human-associated habitat; material: faeces | place: Austria | collected 2013
CTCGTAATCAATATTTTTCCGAATCAGTTCCCGGTAGGCAGATATCCGATCCATCCCATCTCTTTTTGTTTCCCGCTTTATATTATTCATCTTTGATTGATAGGATATGATATGATTATCTATATCATTTTCTTTAATTGGTATATCTTTAATTATTTGTGGTTGAAAATCCGTATACGGAAAATCGGTTTCCGTAAAATCCTGATATGGCTGTACCGGATCTGGATTTTTCGTATACCGGTTTTCCATTTCCGTAAAATCCCGACATGGATTTTCTTTCGATAAATGCTGGGATTGTAAGTCTTTTTCATCTTGCTTCTCTGGTTGTTCCTGCTTTTCTGAATGGACTTTTTTTAATTTTTGTAATTCCTCATTTCTGCTTGTTTTCTGAGACGTACTTTTTTCTTCTTTCATTCCTTCCTGCATTCGTTCGGCTACTTCTCGCTGCATTTTCTGAATGATCTGTTCATGGCCTTTTGGATTTTCTATATCTTCTAATTGGCCAGGATACTCCAAAAAAATGTATTCCACACCCTGAAATCTTCCATTCTCCCTATATTCCATTCTACTCAGATATCCATTCTCCTCTAACTCTTTCAGCGCAGACATGACTGCACTCTTTCCTTCTTTTACGATAGCTGTCAAACCGGATACCGAATATTTCCAGTCTGCAGGAAGGGATAATACCAAAGACAGCAATCCGCTTGCCTTTAGGGAAAGATTCATGTCGCGTAAATGATAATTTGACATCATCGTATAACCATCTATTTTTTGGATTCTTTTGTAGACTGCCATAGTAAAAACCTCCTGTTTCTAGCCTTTTGCGATCCGTAGCCCCATTTTCGTCACTGCGTCACAATTTACACCCTTATTTTGATTTTTTTGTCTGCCTGGTACTTTTACCATACCAGGCAGTTTTGTCCATTCTGCAAGCTCTGACACGTTTACAACTGGGGTTATCCATTTTTCTACGTGGTCACTGTGCTTCCGCAAGATGTATGATACATTTTACTCAATTACCTGGTAATATACCGTAACGAAATTTCCGTTTTTTTCCCGGACAACACTTTTTTTTATGTATTGCTTTTCGATCAGTTTTTTTAAACCGGATCGTACAGCATCTGCTTTATCTTTTCCAGATTCCACTAACTGATCCACGTTCATGGTTTCGTTCAGGTAGATTGCTGTATACAATCCTTTTTCTTTGAATGATAACATATTATCATCGTATACTTTTTCTATCATATATTTTTCCTCGTTCTTAAGCACGCTGTAGTCTTTTTGTTTTTCATAAATATCAGTAATATGACATATTTCAATCCTCCAAAATCTCATTAAATTGTGCCGGCATGTCGTGCAGGCTGTAACCGTTTCTGTTCTCCGAAACATTTTCCATCTAAATATCCAGATGAGAATTTCCTGAAGTCTATCGGTGTATCATACATATTACCTTGACCCGTATTAAATTTGTCGCAAAAATCTATGACTTCTTTCGGTAACCGTAGTATCAGACTCCATTCTTTTTCCTTTTCTTGATCCTGCTTTGAAAACGCTTCTCTTACCCCTTCACAAAAACCGGCTCCATATCCATTGGTTATTTTTTTTTGCGCACCAAGCGATAAATTACAGTATGTCTGTTTCAAATTTTGTATCTGTGTTAAAACGCAGTCCACTGCATATGTAAAAATATTTACACATATACTCACATCTTCTTCGAGTCCAACGAATCCAATAAAATATGTTTTTGAGTGTTTTTCTCTTTCATGTACAGCCTGGCAACAGTAATTTTCGCTAATAACGGTAGATAAAGTGAATATCCAAAAATTTGTTTGTTTTGTGCAGGAAATAGATGTTTTGATTGTTTTGATTTTCTTATTTCCCTCATGCAGCTCTGCTTCGGTTAATTTATACTCTGCCATAAGCTGCCGGGCTTTTAAAAGTGCAGCCTGGGCTTCGAATTCGTTTGGACTTTCTGACAGAGCCAGCAGTTTCCGAATTTTTTTCTCAATGTCCATTTTTTCACCTGTCGATTAACGGAATGGTAACTCTTCATCTGGCATGGCCGAAACATCATGAAATTCTGCATCCATATCTATCTCTCCGGCATTTTCTCCAGAAATCTGATCCCGTTTGCTTTCCGCAAATTCATGCTGTTCAACAACAATGTTCACGGTATAAACTTTAACCCCGTCTTTGTTTGTATAACTTCCAGAATGCAGATGTCCGGAAATAGCGATCTTGGTTCCCCTATGAAGGTATTTTTCTGCAAACTCAGCGTTCTTTCCAAAGGCAACGCAGCGGAAAAAATCTGCGTCCTGCTGTCCATCCTCATGCCGGTATCCTCTTGCAACAGCAAGTGTATAGCTTGCTGTTACGGTAGATTCCTCTTCGCCTTTTCCATTCTTTTTTGAAATGTAACGAATCTCTGGCTCCTTCGTTAATCTTCCAATTTCCCATACTTTGTTCATAATGTACATTCCTTTCCTTAAGTTTATTTCTTTTACAAAATATAATAACGACCGTTAATTTGAGAAATTATTATTTTACTATCCCATTAATCAGGTTTCTCATTCTTTCGTGATTAGAACCCCTACAGCAAACAAATCGTAGTCGATATAAATGATGATCTCTATAAAATCGGCTTAAATAGATGAATGTTTCTTATGTGGTTTAAGCAAGAATACTGATCTGCTTTTCTATTTCGTATACTCTGGATAACGGAGCTGGACTGCCTGCCAGAAATATGGAGCAAAAGAGCTGTAAAACAGTTCATTTACTGTATAGTTCTGACATTCTTTCAACTGGTTATCTACTTTGTCTTCATAGTCCACAGTAGGTATCTCCCCCGAAAACAGATTGAATGCCATTCGGATTGCCTTTTCACTGCTGCTTGTCTGCCATCCGGCTTTCAAGCATTCCGTTTTTAAACATTTCTGTTCAAAATCGAATATTTCTGTTACATGACTTCTGGTACTCTGCATCAAATTGATGCAGTAGCATAATGCTTTATCTGCAGAATCTGGTGCAGAAAATTTCTGCAGACTATCGTAATATGCTTTTTTGTGTTCTGAACTCGTAAAACGAATTCCTTCTTCCGGAAAATCAGAAAGATTTTCTACTTGTCTTTTAGATTCTGTTTTTTCTGCAGGTACCGCAACATATGGTTCCGGACCTTGATGTTTCTCCGGAATATCATCTATTTCTTCCCGAATCCAGCCACAACGCAAAGAACATTCTTTTTTACATTCTTTGCAGCATGAGTATGGTGCTTCACAATACGCTGCAGAACCACACGCGCCTGATTTGCTCAGTCCTGTTTTGCACGGCTTGAGGTTTGGGTTTCTTTTTCCTTCTTTTGTGGGCTGTTTAGAAGGTATTTCCTGTGTCACGGATTTGCTTGCGAGATAACCTTCCATTGCAGCCACGGTGAAAAATTCCTTCTGAACAAGATCTTTCTGATCTTCTTTCGACTGCTTGGCCAGATACAATGCAGCTGCAGGTGTCAGTTTTTCTTCTCTGAATGCCTGCATTCCATCTTCTGACAGATGCTTTGCCGTAAACATTAAGTTCTGAATGGTTGATTCACTCCGTTTTGTGGACAGAGCGATTTCTTTCCGCAGTATTCTTCCCTTCAGTGTTTCATCTTTATTGATTTTTGGCAGGAGTTCCTTCAGTCTGACTACCTGCATCATCTGTTCATACCCATTTAAATCATTTCGAGCGGATGAATTTGTCAGGATCAGAAGCAGCTCGGCAACATCATCGTTGCACTCTATGACCAAACACGGAAGATAAGCATATTCCGGAAAGCCACGCTGCACTACGATTTGACTGGCCCTCCATCTGCGGTGTCCGGCCAGAATTTCATACTGTTCTGCATCCTTCTTTCGGACCAGAAGATTCTGAGCAACCCCGCCCAAAATCTGGATAACATCTGCCAGATTTTCCAGTTCTTTTTCACTGTAAAACTGATTAATGTTTGAAACCAATTGCGTATAATGAATTGATTTCATGTTCTGTCGGTAAGATCCAGAGAGAGATGCCAGAACTTTGCTTTTCTTTGCCTGCTCTGCAGACAACCCCATTTTATTCTTTAGGATTGCATTCAAATTTGCCAATTTTCTGCCTCCCTTATTCCATCAATGCCAGAACTTCTTTTGTAAGATCTTCGTAGTCTTTTGTTGCCGCATCAAATCTGCGGTGTCTCGCCAACGGTTTTCTTGCCTTATTGGCAGAATTTACAGAAACACGGTTTCTGACCACTGTTTCCAGCATTGGGAACTGGTATCTTTCGATCAGATCATAAATTTCTTCAAGCTGCGATTTGCGTTCCGCATATTTTGCGATGAAAACATGATATGTAAGACTTGGGTTATAGATTTCCTGGATCTGTGCAATGTAATCGGAAAGGAAGTTTAACCCTGTTTTTCCAAAAACGTCCGGCTCATATGGAATCAGAAGTTCATCCGCAGCAACCAGTGCGGCAATCGTTGGCAGCTGCATGGAAGGATGGCAGTCAATGATTGCATAATCGTATCGATCTTCTACTTGTTTCAAAGCTTCTTTGATAATAAGTGGAAGTCCATCTGCTTCTTCCATTCGGGGCGATCCTTTAATCAGATCAAGATTTGGATATTTTGTCCGGTAAATACAACTTATTGTTTTTTTACCATGAAAAATATCCAGCAGAGTTCTGGTGCTTTCGTTGACCTTGCTGTAAATGTAGGTCGCATTGGCCTGCGGATCAGTATCAACCATCAAAACTCTTTTTCCTTTTGCGGAAAGGTTGTAAGCCAGGTTTATAACAGTTGTGGTCTTTCCAACACCGCCCTTGTAGTTGTCAACTGCGATTGTTTTCATGTTTTCTCCTTTCGGGTTCTCAAATGGAACCAATAAAAAATTTACTTATCTGCTTTTATCCAATTTCTATTAATCAATTCATGCACATCCAAATTTGAATGGTACATGGAATGAATCATATTCAATGCACGTTTTCGCCTTCTTTGGATTGTTCGCGAAGAAATTTGTAATTCTTTCGCGACTTCGTTCCAGGATATGAACTTTTCATACAAAAGCTGCAAAATCTCATGTTCTTTACGCGGGAGGCACATATAACATCTATGTATTTTTTGTATACCGTCAATCTCTTCCAGCTTTTCATTGATTCCCTTTTGCAGTTCGCTGGAGTATTCCATTCCTTTAAATTTCTTGTTTTTCAGCAAATCGCTCAGATCATGTAAGCTCGAATGAGTTGTCGCACTCCCGGTTCCTGAATGCTGTAGCGCCAGAAGTCTGCAAAGCCAGTCATCATTAGAATCCAAACTCGCTAATTCACGGACAAAGGCTTCTACGACATATCGTAGCTCTTGAATAATGCGATCATAGTCTTGAATAATTTGGCAGATTTCTTGATCGGTATATTCCCTCATTACTACCCCCGGATTCTATTCTGGATTTTCAGCTTTTTCTTTTTCTTTTTCCTGCATTTTCACGTATTCTTTTGTAGCTTTCATACCGGCAATGAAATTTTGTACGGCATATAATTCATCTTCATCTAATGTTGCCATCAAAAAACCGGAACGTTCTTCTTTTTTAGTTAGTCTTTCGATTGGACTATTCATTTTTATCTCCTCCTTGTCGAAATCTTTTATATTGCTAATTATATCGTTTTGTAAAGATTTGTCAATATTTTTTTATAAAAATATATTGACAAATATATCATTTTTTGCATACTATATTTACAAAATGATATAATTATGATAAAATATTTTTTAAAAAGGAGGTACAAAATGAGCACAATCAATGAGAGACTTCGTGATTTGCGCGTAGCATGTAATTTAACACAGAAAGAGTTTGGAGAAATCATAGGATTAAGCTGGGGAAGTGTATGTCAAATAGAAACTGGCAGAAGAAATGTTACAGAAAGACATCTTCACCAAATAGAAATATGGCCAAAGAAAAAAGTGAACATGAAATGGCTCAGAACCGGAGAAGGTACTTCCATGTTTTTAGATGATCCACTTGAAAAAAAGATGTTGGAATTGAAAGCAGTTTTCGGTCTAAATAATGCACAATTTAATCTCTTTAAAAATTTTCTACAATTGCCCCCAGCTAGTAGAGATATTATATCCAATTATTTAGAAAGTTGTTTTGGGAACCGTGTACCCGATCAAAAAGAAAAACTTCCCACATCAACAAAAGAACTGGAAACTTTAGAAAAACGGTATAAGCCCAAAAAAGAAGAAAATGCGTAAAACGCCAGGGACCTTCATGAAGAATGAAGTTCCTGGCGTTCTGCCATATTACCGGATCATGTAGATAAACTTTGTTTTGCCGGAAAAGTTGATGTTGTAACATAACGTGTTTTCTCTCAAGAAATATAATGCATATATGTTACCTGGTTTGTAAAAAACATATTTTTTTTCAATAGTCTCACCTCCTGTCTTATACGCCTGAGAGGTTATTATATTACAAAAATTGGTAAATTTGTGCTGGTAATTTCCTGGATTTTCAGACTTTTGTGTAATATAAAGGATTCTTTTTTTCCGATCCACGCTGCAGCGGTCGATTTTTCTTTTCCTGACGTTGTAAAATTCTAATTTTGGAATATTGCATTCTGAATCTGCATATGATATAATGCCGATAGGCAATAAATGATGTGAGTATCCAAGTGGATACGCAAAAATCCCCGGAGGTCGCAACTCCGGGGATTTTCTATTCCGTTGTGGCGGGGTGGCTTATGCCCCAGGCTGGCTACCGCTTATTTGTCTCCATCCAGCCATTTGCAGATGTAGTAGGCAACTACGCTTGCCAAGACAGAGAACAAAAATGATGTGATTAAATCCAAGTGGAACACCCCCTTTCCGCACCAGTATAGGGGTGGTAGCTCTCAAAGTATACCACAAAATTCTAGGTTCTGGAAGATTGCAATTTGGTTTCATTGATGTTATACTGTCTTTCGAAAGTACATACTTACCATAACCCCGATGTTTCTCTATCACATCGGGGTTTTTAAAAAAAGAGGTGAAATTATGGATGATGCAAAACTTACTCCTGAAGAGCTTGAAGAAATGGAAAAGCAATTTTGGAAAATCGTAAGAAAATATAGACCAGATGAACCAGAGGAAGAAGTATCCGCGCAGGAACAATGATTATCTAAAATTCAGCATCATTTCTATCTGTTCCAGTTGTTCAACTTCGTTCTTTTCATCTATTGTAAGGACTCTTTTATTGCTTTCAATCCTTAATTGTCCGAGCCTTATTCTATCTTTCAGCTCTTGTGGAAGATCTTTTTCGTCAATATAATTCAATGACACCGCAGTGCAGTGGAAACCTACTACTGTCCGGCCCTTTTTTATGTTTGTATATGTAATTTCTACTCCACAAATATCATGTATTTCCTGCAATGCTTTTTCAAAACACTTTTCTTTAAATTGGCCTAATTGTTTGAGTTTTTTTTGTGTTCCTGTAACTTCTCTGAGTTCAGACAGCATCAGATCAAACTCTATTTTAACCGACGCATATGGTTTCTGAGACTTCATTTCACGTTGCATCAAATGCCAAATAGCAATGCTATAAGTTGAACGCATCTTTAAAAAATCACTTAAAAGTGGTTTTGAAAAATCTCCTTTTAACCGAAGTAAAAAAGAAGTCATATCAGGGTTCAACTTGAACCTTAATATACCATGTTCATATTCACACATACTAAATAATGCATATTTTTTGAATCCTTCTTCACCTTTAGGTGATACCTGCAGAATTCCTCTGATAAGCTCGTTTGTTATTTTATCAGCTTCCGCATATACTGCCTGTGGAGATATTTCCATGATTTCAGCAAATTCTTTTGCGGAAATCGAATATACAAAAAAAGTTTCATCGGTCATACGGCATTGAGAAATTGCTATGTATAACATTTTTCGTGCTTTCAATGAAAGGGTTTCCAATCCTTTCGCTGAAATAAAATTGTTTGAGGTAACTGTTTTTACAGAATCTCGTATGTCAACTTTTCTGACTTCATTCATGCTTATACTTCCTTTTTTAGTTCTTTTATTATTATTCCACTCTTCTACCATAGCTCAATAAAGTAAAAAAAGGTGTTTTTTGTAGATCTTACTTTCCATTTCCCCACTCATAAAACCATCAGAGTAAAAAAAGGTGTTTTTTCACGAACCTGATATTTCCATCCATCAATAAACCACCAAAGTAAGAAAAGGTGTTTTTTCGCGAATCTAACATTTCCATCCACCCAATAAACCACCAAAGTAAGAAAAGGTGTTTTTTCGAACCTGACATTTCCATTCATCCAATAAACATCAAAGTAAGAAAAGGTGTTTTTTCGCAAATCTGGCATTTCTAGCCACCAATAAACCACCAAAGTAAGAAAAGGTGTTTTTTCGTAAACCTGACATTTCCATTCATCCAATAAACATCAAAGTAAGAAAAGGTGTTTTTTCATGAAGCATCGGTCTATCCAGCAAACAAAACGTGAAAGTAAGAAAAGGTGTTTTTAGTGGTAAGAAAAGGTGTTTTTTCAGTAAGAAAAGGTGTTTTTTCAGCACTGAAAATCCGCATGCTTGCTGGATTCTTTTGCTTAAACGTATAAACGTTGTAAACGTGTTTATATATTATATTATTTATAGAAAATCCAGTTCCATAGTCTGTCTCTATCTTGATGTTTGATATACACACATATTTCTTTCGGTGATACAATAGGAATGTCAAATTACAATATTAGAAAGAATTTCATTCAGTACCTTTGAAAGGGACATATTCTGAGCATGAGCAATTTTCTCTAATTTTTTCACATTTTCTTCTTTTAGATTAAAACTCTTTATTATTGTTTTCGGTTTCTCTGGCGGAGTAGAAAATATCTTTGATACATCGAATTTTGTTTCATCTGTAGTTTTTCTTTCTTTTGAAGAATCTTTTTCAGCCAATGTTAAAACACTCCTTCCATGACTTTTTCCAATTTGCTATATTACTTGGTATATTCTGGATAACGGATCTGGATTGCCTGCCAAAAATATGGTGCATAAGAGCTGCAAAACAGATCTTTTACCGTATAACTTTTACATTCCTTTACCTGATTGATTGAATCCCCATAGTTGTTAATACTTGGGGTATCGCCAGAAAACAAATTGAATGCCATTTTAATTGCTTTTTCATCATCTTCTGAAAGTGCATCATTTTTCAGGCATTCAGGTTTTGGCTGCATGGCATGGAAGTCAAAAAAATTCTCCAGTCTATCCCTTGTATTGGGGCTTAAACATAAGCAATAACATAAAGACTTGACAGTTGCATCCGGATCTGGAACATTTTCTAAAGTTTCATAATACCTTTTCTCGTGATCGGCGCTGGCAAAGAGAAATTTTTCTTTTGAAAAAGTTTTCGATGATTGTGTGACCGACAGTGTTTTTTCGACTTTTTTCTCTGGTTGCTCCGGTTCTTGTATATATGAAACGAAATTTTCAGTAGGGACTTTTTGCTCGATTTCTTGTTGCTGAATGAAAGGTTGCTCTTTTCCTGACATGGAGGATCGCTGAACCGGTTTCTTACTGGACAGGTATCCTTTCATTGCAGATACGGTGAAAAATTCCTTCAGAACAAGATCTTTCTGATCTTCTTCTGACTGTTTAGCCAGATATAGTGCGGCTGCAGGTGTCAGCTTTTCTTCTTTGAATGCCTGCATTCCATCTTTTGATAGATGTTTTGCCGTATACATTAAGTTCTGGATGGTTGACTCGCTCCGTTTCGTGGACAGAGCGATTTCTTTCCGCAGCACTCTTCCCTTCAATGTTTCATCTTTATTTATTTTGGGTAGGAGTTCCTGCAGTCTAACGACCTGCATCATCTGCTCATATCCATTTAAGTCACTTCGAGCGGATGAATTTGTCAGGATCAGAAGCAGCTCTGCAACATCATCATTACATTCTATCACAAGACATGGAAGGTAAGCATATTCCGGAAAGCCACGTTGCACTACGATTTGACTGGCCCGCCATCTGCGGTGTCCGGCCAGAATTTCATACTGTTCTGCATCCTTTTTCCGGACCAGAAGGTTCTGGGCAACCCCACCCAAAATCTGGATAATATCTGCCAGATCTTCCAGTTCTTTTTCGGTATAGAACTGGTTAGTGCTTGGAACCAGCTGGGAATAATGGATTGATTTCATATTCTGCCGGTAAGATCCGGAAAGAGAAGCAAGAATCTTGCTTTTTTTTGCCTGTTCTACAGACAGGCCCATTTTATTCTTAAGAATCGCATTTAAATCTGCCATATTTTTATTTCTCCTATTCCATTAATGCCAGAACTTCTTTTGTAAGATCCTCGTAATCTTTTGTTGATGCATCGGTTCTGCGGTGTTTTGCCAGTGGTTTTCTTGCCTTATTCGCTGAATTCACAGCAGCTCGGTTACTGATAACGGTAGTGAGCAGTGGAAACTGGTATTTCTCTACCAGGTCACGTATTTCTTCTATCTGAGATTTACGGCCAGCATATTTCGAAATAAATACATGGTATGTAAGTTCCGGATTATAGTATTCCTGAATCTGTGCAATGTAATCAGATAGAAAGTTTAGGCCAGTTTTTCCGAAAGCATCCGGTTCATATGGAATCAGAAGTTCATCCGCTGCAACAAGTGCGGCAATTGTTGGCAGCTGCATGGAAGGATGGCAGTCAATAATCGCATAATTATAGCGATCTTCTACTTGGTGCAAAGCTTCTTTGATAATAACTGGAAGTCCATCTGCCTCCTCCATCCGGGGAGAGGCCTTGATAAGATCAAGGTTTGGATAATTCGTTCTGTAAATGCATCTTTCTGTTTTTACACCATGGAAAATATCCAGCAATGTTTTGGAATTTTCGTTGACTCTGTTGTAAACATAGGTTGTATTGGACTGCGGGTCAGCATCAACCATCAGCACTCTTTTTCCCAATGCGGAAAGGTTGTAAGCCAGATTAATGACCGTTGTGGTTTTTCCAACCCCTCCTTTGTAGTTATCGACTGCGATTACTTTCATGTTATCTCCCTTCCGGTTCCTTCTGGAACCAATAAAATAGACAGTCTAGGAAACATAATAATTTTTTTAATAATTTTTTATTAACTTTTCTATTAATATTATATGATAAAATGCGCAATAAATCAAGAGAAAATTTGATTTATCGCGCAAAAAACATAACCCTGGCGGGTGGAAATGTCAAAAGGACACATCCGTTTTCAACAGATCTGTCCTTTTGACATTTGAAAAAGTGTATGTTGTACGTTTACAAAATCACCTCTATGAAGGTTTTGACGGCTTGCTTATATTCTTCCGGAAGGATCAGTACGCTGTCAACCAGTTTTGTATCCGGAGTAAGTGCCTGCGCAAAAGAAAAAATTGCTTTTGCTGCATGTGCTGGACACTTAATAGAAATTGTACGACTGTCAGAAGCGGAAGGTTCCTCCGATGTGTCTTTCGGCTGTTCTTCGGATACAGGAACTTCTTCCGAATTTATGCTATTCACGTAAGTATCTAAGGCATTATTTTGAAAATCTAAAAAATCCTCAGAGGCAAGTACCTTTATTTTATCAAGACTTCCATCAATATAAAGCCCATCCATGGAAGTAGCCCTGGATAAGGCCACATACAGCTGCCCACAAGAAAAAATTTCAGGCCACCTATTCCCTAATTTGAGAGTAACTTTATCCAGACTTTGCCCTTGAGATTTATGGATTGTTATTGCATATCCTGGTCGGACTGGAAGCTGCCGGAAAGTACCAATGATTTCCTTTGTGACTTTATTTGTGCTAGGATCAACGGCATAACGTTCTACATCCCAGTTGGCATATAGAACGGTTACCAATTCATTGCTTTCGTCAATTTTAACTGTAATCTCATCATTCCCAAGACTGGTTACGATGGCGCTGCTTCCGTTCCGGTATTTATCCGTGTTCTGCAGCATGATAACACGAACATTTTTCTTTAAATGCAGCTGATCTGGTGCCGGTTTATCCTGAGCGGATACATCACCGGCAATTTGTGCCTGATAAGTGCGTGCTTTTCCAGGAAGCTTTGCAATTTTTGCGGCGTTAATTTGGTCGGCAGTTTTGTTCCTTCCACAGAGGCAAATAGCCTCATCGGAGTCAGAAAAGGGTTTTTTCCTTGAATTTTCAGTAAAATACGGCAGGAAAGATCGATCACCTAGACGAATTCCCTGCAGGGCATGTATCATATCCTTATTGGATTGTCGCATAACCTCTGTTAATTCACATTTGACAAAGTTACATTCCTTCCATCCAGGGGCAAGAAAGGCATAACCAGATTTGACGGGGAATCCGTAGTGTTGTGACATAAGATCACCTTCATCCGGTCTTCCATCGTTCGTATGCACAATTACCGGCGGCAGCTGTCCGAAATCGCCAATGACGATCAGCTGGATAGGATCACGATGTTTGTTTTTGGGATTGGCCAGATAAATACTGCTTTTTCTGATTCTGTTTACTTTCTGTATCGACTTGCATATAAAGTCAAATGCGTCGATCCGGAGCATGGACACTTCATCAATCAAGATCACATCTGACTCATAAATAGGATCTTTTGGCGTAATCTTGGGAGTTGCAGACCAGGTCATACGGATTGGGATGCGAAAGGCACGGTGGCATGTAACACCGTTGATGAGCATGGCAGCTTTTCCTGTTGAAGCTGTAATTAATACAGTTTTTCCGGCAGCTTGGAGTTCGTCTACGATAATTTGTGATATATAACTTTTTCCTACACCTCCACCTCCGGAAATAAAAATATTATGTCCATTTTGGGCTTCTAAAAGAGCCTGTTTTTGTCCGTTTGTAAGAGTCTGCATCTGTTCATTTCCTTCTTTCTTATTATGGCTGCTGTTGCAATCTTGCTTCCAGTAATTCGATTTTTGCCTGCAGTTTAGCGTTTTCACGTTCCAGCTGCAGCAATTGCCCGTTCATTTCCCTTTCCTTTGCAGCAACTGCATTTAATGTTTCTAAAGCAGCATCTTTTTGCGCAGCGGAAAGTTTTTGCTCTGCTTCTGATTGCAGCTCACGCTTTTCTGTTGCATGATCTTTCTCAAGTTCTTTAATGGTACGTTCTAAAGCATGTATCTGCTCTTGCGCAGTTTTTTCTGACTCGTAAAGACCGTCGTATTTCTTGCCCTTCTCTTCTGCAGAAGATAACTTTTCAGCCAGGGTAGAGATTGTTTTTTCCTTCTCGGCAGCCAACTGGCTGGAAGATTCGGCCCTTTCCTCAGCAGCAGCCAAATCCTTGAGAGCCTGACCAGCTGCTTGTGCAGAAGCGGTTGCAGTTTTTTCAGCATTTTCTTTTGCAGCCTTTAATTCTGCCATTTGATCCTGTAGATTTTGTATTACTTTGTCTTTACTGTCCATCGTTGCGGAAAATTCCTGCAGCACGGATTCGCGCAGATCATGATTAGTTTGCAGAGCATCCGTGAACATTTGAATCATGTTTGTGGCACACTGCTCAAATTTTTCAATGGAAGCCTTATGCTCCGGCAGGTCCACTTTTCGTTCTTGCATGTAGTATGCATTTATCAGCAGCTGCATGGTTTCCTGCTGATTATTTCCGGTTGCCTCTGCGATTTCCCGGAATTTTTCTTTCACATTTCCATCAATCCGGAAGGAAACGGGTTTTAACCACCTCAATTTTCGAATATAGCATGTCACATGGCTAATGTCAATTGCGATGTAATACACTATAACGTATTACATATGTATTACACTCTTGACGGGCAGCCCGGGACTAAAATTATGATTCCCGGCGTGCTATTTATTAATAGTATTTTAAAATTTCATCGTTTGTCGGAACCACTTCAATCAGATCGCCTGGCTGCACTTTGAGCATGATACAAATCTTGTTTAAGGTCGCAAGAGAAATATTTTTTCCCTCTCGAATACTCTGAACTGTCTGGTCAGACAAAAGGTGTTCTTTGTGTATCCGAGTTGAACTATATCCTTTTTTCTTTAATTCTTCCAAGATGTTTATCTTATAATGAATCAATATAAAAACTCCTCTCTTCTGCTGTGCTTTTTCTTTAATTATAATCTGATAATAGATTAATGTCAATATCTTTTTTTGTTGAGGAAAATGCTATATTATAAACAAAAATGTACAATACAGAAGATAAAAAGTAATCTGAAAATAGATTATTTTTATTGACGAAGAACAGATGTGGTGATATAATGAAAACAAAGAAAGGGTTTTAGAATAAAGTGGAGGTGAAGCAAATGGAAAAGTTGGATAAGAAAACATATAGAGGTATAGTTAAATTTACTCTTGAGTCTATGTTAAATTTGTCCAAAACAGATAAAAACTACAATCTGGCAGCAGATACAATTTATTATTATGAAAATACAATTGTCCCTGAAGGGCAAATAACACAAGATGAATTTTTAGAATTGTGTAAAGAGGTTGCGATAAAGTAATTGGAAAGGATGTGGCAAAATGATAATTAATTTAATGAAATGTTATGGCGTTCTGGGACACGAAAAAAACCTGTTTATGCAGAATTTCCAGCAATGGAAGCGTATTACGAAGTAGAGGTTATTATTCCAGACGATTTGTTTGAAGTAGGAAAAATGAATTCGGAACAACTTTAATCACTCCTAAAAATGGTAAATGGACCTATACCTTGAATCAAATTTTAAGAAACTGGAGAGAAAAACCTGCATTTATATGGTATGACAAAGATGGAAAGCTACAAAGAAAAATTTTAGAAGAAAGATGAAGAAACAGAAATTCTTAAGAATGCCGATTGTTTAAGTGTTTCCCGTGTCAAAGATTGACACGGGAAATACCCCCAAGGGGATTTTTTCCGTAGCATATACGTTATGAAATTTCTCCTTTCTGCCACGCCGGGCGGCTGCTTCTGTTGACTGATCTATCGGGGTTTGCGTGCAGCTCAAATACCAGGAAGCGGAACAGAAGCAAGGGCGGGCCTTTGCCCGTTCATCTTGACCCTTGCTGCTGTTTTGATTTCTGGTATGCTGCAAACAGAAAAACCAGATCAGTCAACAGAAGCAGCCGCCCGGCGTGGCAGAAAGGAGAAAAAAAGAACAGTCTATGCTTCGAAAAATAAAAAAAACGCGCCCCCTCCTGAAACAGTTCCAGAAGCTGATTGGAACCGTAAAAACTCGAAAGGAGAAACAAAATGGATTTAAGAAAATACAGCGTATCTGAATTTTCTGAGATGCTGGAAAACGAAATGAAATTGAATAAAGAAAAATGTGAGAAAATCGCAAAATACTATGAAATGAAAAGAGACATTAAAAATGATCTTGAAATTACGTACAAGATCGTAGCTCCGGTGGAAAAAAATGTATATTATCGCAGACCACTGGAAATGGCCTACAATTATGAAAGCACTCTTTGGGGCATGAAGGAAGCGCAGATCAGCAGTTTTACCGGAGTCAAAAATAAAGAGTATTTTGTCAATACTATTAATTATTGCAGAGCGAAATACATTAAAGAAGCAATCGAGGAAATAATTAAAATCAAATCAATTCCTGAAGAAAATGAATTTTCCATATACAGTGAGCAGGAATTTGTTTTAGACTCATGGATGGATTATCCTAAAGTATACTTATTAGAAGAATGGCCAGAAGAAGATTGCCATTACTTCCATAAGATAATTCCATCAGCTGCAGGATTCATGCATTTTGTGATGGACGGTAATACCATAATGGCCGGAGAAGAATACATTAAAAGCAACATAAGAAAAATTCGACAAAGGAGCTGGTGAAACTCAGCCAGGAATATTGCAAGATACGTTAATGAATAGTTTTATCGCCAATGCTCCAATGCGGTGAAGGTATCTTATCTATCCAATCTCTTTTACTGCTGCGGCAGAGGTTGGCCAGACTTATAAGAAAGCGGAGCGGCCAAAGAATCCACCTCAAAAGCGATCACAGTCGATGGTGTGTGGGGTCATGAGCTGACCAAATGCTTGCAGGAGATTTTTAAGACTGGAGTAGACGGCGTGATCAGCGATCAGCCGACGAGCAACAAAAAATACTGTGCTGGCATCGCGGCGGCCGAATGGTCTGGCAAGCTGTCCGGCGGATCCGATCTGATCAGGGCCATGCAGAGATGGGCAGGAGTGACCGCAGACGGCTACCTCGGACCGCAGACCATCCGCGCGCTCCAGAAAAAACTCGGCACACCGGTAGACGGCGTGATCAGCTACCCGTCTGCGATGGTCAAGGCTTTACAGGAGTGGTGTAACCGCCAGTAAAAAAATATAAAATATATCAAAAGGCGTGGGGATTTCCCTACGCCTTTTTTTATTGCAAAAAATAAAAAAGCTAAAATAACCTATTGACGTATACGTCGATGAGTGGTATTATATAATCAAAGTTAAGGCATAACAAAAATCAAGGAGGAAATTAAAATGGAAAAAGCAAAAAAAATTAAAAGTCTGGAAGGAATCCAGAGAGTAAGATTTAATGATTTTTCGGAGTACGAATCAGAGAAGTCAGCAAACGGTGGAGCGTATGGCTTCTGGACGGACTACACCCGTTTGGAAAACGGGATGTGGGAGGTTTCCTACGGAACCACCGCAGAATTTGACTTCTGCCCGGTGTGCGGAAGCTTCGATGATCACCGTCTCGAAGACGGAACTTACGAGTGCGGTGAGTTCCAGACGGTCAGCGAAGAGGAACTGATCGAAGAAATCAATAAATTCGTTGAGACGGATGACGAATTTATTGAATATAAAGAAGGAGAAAAATAAAGAATGAAAATAAAAACAATCCGGAACGCCTCCGGCTTAACACAGGAGGCGTTCGCAAGAAAATATAACATCCCGAAGAGGACTCTTGAGGGATGGGAGGCGGGAAAAAGAAACCCGCCGGAGTATGTCCTTTTACTACTCGATAGAGTAGTTAGAGAGGATACCAAAAAAACAGAAAAGGAGAAAACAGATATGAATGAGTTTTATAACACTATAATTTTAAAGCATGGAGTAGGCAGCTACTCCAAGAAACAATTTAACAACTTTACCGAAGGCGATTGCATCTGTGGAGAAAACGCAAGCCCGGAAGAACTGAAACGCTGGACGGGAGACCAGTACGACTTGGCAAAAGCCGAGCTTGCTAAATATAGCTGCTCGTACCGCAAGTCCGGTGGATACATGTTTGCCGATGAATACGCGCTCGAATACTGTAATACGGACGAAGACGGGGAATTTCTCGATGGATCAGACCTCGATCTCGCGGAAAAAGAAGCATGAAAGAAAAAAATTATAAAAAGTGTGTAATTTGCGGGAAGGAGTATCCTTGCACTCCCTCCCGCAACGTTGTGACTTGTTCGAGGGAGTGTAGACTCAAATACTTGAGCCAGAATCACAAGGGGCTTAAAATGTCAGCCGCCACCCGGGAAAAGATGGCAGAGTCGAGAAAAAAGGTTCCGAACAGTGCAGAGATACAGAGGATGGCGACGGAAGCCGCCAAGAAAAGCCCGAAATCTGGGCGATTTATAACCAACAAGGCGGCGATCGACTGGCACTTAGTCAGTCCGGAAGGGGAGCATTTCCATATTCACTCCCTTGCCTTTTGGCTGAGGGAAAATCACGAGATGTTTGGCGTTGAGCCAGACACTCGGGAGTTTAAAAATGTTATTTCGGGGCTTTCCCGAGTAAAAAGAGCAATGCTCGGGAAAATCGGAGACGGGCAGCGGCCGTGTGCAACGTATAAAGGTTGGTCTGTGATTCCGACAGATTACGACTTGGAAAAATTAAATGAAAAGTCTAATCCCCCAGCTATGCTGGGGAGAATAGAGTAGTCGGAAGTGGTGAGGATAACAAAATAAAGCCTCCTGTGATAGAATGAGAATGGTGTCGCAAGCCAAACTCAAAATCAAAGGAGGCGGTCCAAATGGACAATAAAAGTTTATCACATACTCGTTGGAAATGCCAGTATCACATTGTGTTTATTCCTAAATACCGAAAGAAGGTATTGTATGGGAGAATACGCAGAGATGTCCGAGAGATAATAGCAACTTTATGCCAGTATAAAAATGTAGAGATAATTGCAGGAGCGGTATGTATAGATCATGTACATTTAAGCGTAGCAATTCCACCAAAACTCAGAGTATCAGATTTTATGAGGTATCTGAAAGGAAAAAGCACATTAATGATTTATGACAGGCATCCTGAGTTGCAAAGTAAATGGGATAAAGCGTTTTGGGCTAGAGGATATTATGTTGAAACGATTGGCAATATAACAGATGAAGCAGTTCAAAAGTATATAAAAGAGCAAGCAGAAGAATAGAGACGAGAAGATTCGAGTAGTACCGCTTTATAGCGGGCCAGCAAAAGTGCTTGCGATACCGCCCTTTGGGGCGAGCAGTAACAATAGCCCTTTGGAGGGCTAATAATAAACCACCAGTTGAACTGGTGGTTGCTAACTAGAAAAAAAGAAAGAACATGAACGTGTAAAGGTGAGGGAATGTATCTGAAATAATTTAAGCTGGAAAACACAATTGTATTTTGATAGGACCTGTTTGAAACAGGTTATTTTGTGTACGCTTAAATTAGATACTCAGACGATTCGTTATGTTCCGACACCAGTGCCATGCACGCTGTGTCTGTTTAGGATGCGGGTCTGTTTTGCGTACGCAAAGCGGGCTCGCTTTTTAAATACTCTAGGCAGAATTTTTTATACGTGAGAAAAAGAAAAACAGGCAGAAGGGAGTTTTTATGGCACAGATCAATGTCAGTAATCTAACTTTTGGGTATGAAGGAAGTTATGATACAATCTTTGAAAATGTATCGTTTTCAATCGACACCAGCTGGAAGCTTGGTTTTGTGGGAAGAAACGGAAAGGGAAAGACAACGTTTCTTCAGTTACTCCTGGGAAAATACGAATACCAGGGAGCGATCACCCGCTCGGTTGTCTTCGATTATTTTCCGTATCCGGTGAAACAAAAAGATCTGGAACGGACAGCAGCGGAGCTGATGGAAGACTGGAAAGCGGGAGTAGAGAGCTGGAGAGTTCTTTGTGAATTGGAAAAACTGGATATGGACGCAGAACTTTTGTACAGACCATTTGGTACGTTAAGCTTTGGGGAGCGGACCAGGGTTATGCTTGCAGTCCTTTTTTCCGGTGAAAATGATTTTCTGCTGATCGATGAACCCACCAACCATTTGGATCAGGACGCCAGAGAGATTATCAAAAAATATCTGGCGTCAAAAAAAGGATTTATTCTGGTATCCCACGACAGGGATCTGCTGGATGCCTGCATCGATCATGTGCTGGTTTTAAACCGGGCCTCGATCGAAGTACAGAGCGGCAATTTTTCCAGCTGGTGGGAAAACAAGGAAAAAGCAGATCATTTTGCCAGAATGGAACATGAAAAACGTGTAAAAGAAATTGGAAAACTAAAGGCAGCCGCCGACTGTTCTTCGCGCTGGGCAGAAAAAAATGAAAATACCAAGATTGGATATGATCCAGCCAAAGAACATGACAGATCGATATCGACACGATCGTATATCGGAGCAAAGACGAAGAAAATGCAGTCGCGCGTCAAAGCGTACGAGGAGAGAATGGACCGGGAGATCGAGAAAAAGGAAGGGCTGTTAAAAGATATCGAAACGGTAAAAGATTTAAAGATTATGCCGCTTTCCCATTACAAAGAACGGCTGATCGAATGCAGGGATTTTTCCTTAAAATATCGGGATGGAAAAGAACATGTGATCACCGGATTGAATTTTGAACTGAAACAAGGAGACCGTGTTTTTCTGAAAGGAAAAAATGGCTGTGGAAAATCCAGCCTGATCAAGTATATTCTGACGCAGAACCTGCAAAATTCTTCCAATGGCGGAATCGAAAAGCGGAAAATTACGATGTCCGGATGCGAAAATCTTTCCGGCGAAAATATAATGGCAACGGGTACCTGTTCGATTGCCTCAAATCTCGTCATTTCCTATATCAACCAGGATACCTCGCATCTGTCCGGAACACTGAAAGAATTTGCCAAAAAGCAGGAAATTGATGAGCCAATGCTCCTTTCCATGTTGCGCAGCCTGGATCTGGACAGAGAACAGTTTGTAAAAAACATGGAGGAATTTTCCGAGGGACAGAAGAAAAAAGTATTGATTGCTGCCAGCCTTTTAACACCTGCGTATCTCTATCTGTGGGATGAACCGCTGAATTATATTGATGTATTTTCACGGATGCAGATTGAGAAACTGATTGCGCAGTTCCAGCCAACGATGCTGATCGTGGAGCATGATGCAAGGTTTGCCAAAAAGCTGGCAACGAAAGTGGTAGAGCTTTGACCAGAAGAATAAACGGAAAGGTTATGACTGAAAAAAAACGAGACTTCTTATGGAGGTCTCGTTTTGCTATGATTAAAAATAGTAAAAAAAGGAGGAATTCACATTATGACAAAAAGAAAAATAATGCTGATTACGGTTTGCTTTGCTATTTTTGCTATATCGCTTCTGCTATCCAGACAGTTTTTTAAAAGCGCTGGAAAAAGGAATATGGATGTTCCGGCAGCGGGATCTGAACAGATAGAGGATTCAAAGGATACAGAAGAAATGACAGAGCTGGAAGAAACAGAAAGAACAGCAGCATCAGAAGGGGCAGCAGAACCGGAAAAAGTGGAAAATGTTACCATAGGAAGTGAGAAATACCGGGGATTTATCCTGGATTGTGTCCTGCATTCGGAGCAGGAGGGGGATATTCATTATAATGTATATATTCCGGATTCTTATGACGGAACAAAAGAATATGCATTATATGTAACACTGCCCGGCTATCAGGGACTGTACTTTCAAGGTGTGGGGGAAAATATCAGGACAGAGGATTTTGGTTTTGAGGCACAAAAATACAATTCGGAGATAATTATCGTAGCACCGCAGTTAAATGACTGGGGTGAGACATCCGCGGATCAGGCAATCGAGCTGACGTAGTATCTTCTTGAGAATTATAAGATCAATCCGGAAAAGTATATAGTAACGGCTATTCCGGCGGAGGAGAAACGCTGGCGCTGATCCTGGGAAAAAAGCCGGAACTGTTTACTGCAGCGCTCATGTGCAGCTCCAAATGGGATGGAGTATATGAACCGGTGACAGAGGCAAAAACACCGGTCTATTTTGTGATTGGCGAAAGTGATGAATATTATGGATCAGAACCGTTTAAAGAAGCGTATCAGATTTTATATGAGCTGTATGCAGAGCAGGGTTTAGCAAAATCCGAAATAGACAATTTGCTGGTACTGGATATAAAAGAGAAAAATTACTTTGCAGGAACGAAAGTGACTTATCAGCACGGAGGCGGTTATCTGTTCTGTCGGGATGAAAAAATTATGGGATGGCTGTTTGGACATTAAGAGTCATGGAAAAATATATTGCAAAATTCCAAAGAAGTCTATAGTATGATAGTAGAGCGCGTTTGAAAAATCATTTCCGCATTCTGTGCGTTCCATTTTGCGGTATGTTTCACTCTTTTGCCGGCATGATGGCAGCAAAAAGATAAAATAAAAAAGGAGTCGACATGGAAAGAAAAAATCGTGGCATCTTAAAAAACAAGTTATTTTTGTATCTGACAGAATTTTTTTCCGGAATGTCTGTGATGGCGGTAGAACTTGGTGCGAGCAGGCTGCTTGCCCCGTATTTTAGTTCTTCACAGATTGTATGGACGATCATCATCGGAACCATCATGATTGCTATGGCACTGGGAAATATCTATGGAGGCAGAACGGCGGACAAGTCGCCCAATCCGGACAAGCTCTATGGACGTATCATCGTAGCTGCTTTATGGATTGCGTTAATTCCCGTGGTCGGAAAATATATCATTGTTGGCATTTCTGCGGTTCTGATTTTTTCCGTAAATAACAATTTTCTGATCCTGGCTGCGTTTGTGGCCTGTATGGTAATTTTTGTGTTCCCGTTATTTTTACTGGGTACGGTAACTCCGTCGCTGGTCAAATATTCGGTGAGCAATCTGGATGATAACGGAAAAACGGTGGGAACACTGGGAGCATTCAATACGATCGGCAGCATTATTGGTACCTTTGTGCCGACGTTTGTTACGATCCCTGCGGTTGGAACATCGATCACTTTTCTGATCTTTGCGGGAATTTTACTTGCGTTATCCATCGTGTATTTTGTGATGGAAAAAGCAGGGAAAAAGAAAGTGATTGCATCGGTACTTATTTTCGCGTTCTGCTGTGGAACAGGTTATTCCGATTCCTTCGCATTCTGGGAAAACAACCTGACATATGAGGGAGAGTCTGTATACAACTATCTTCAGGTGTACGAAAATGATGAGAGAGTAGCATTGTCTACCAATGTTCTGTTTGGCGTACAGTCTGTCTATATGAAGCAGGATGAACTGACCGGAATGTACTATGATTATGCGATGGCGGCGCCGCTTATGCTCAAAGACAAGCCGACAGATCAGATGGATGTGCTGATCCTTGGCATGGGTACGGGAACCTACGCCACACAGTGCAGGAAATATTTTGGGGACATGAATATCGAAGGCGTAGAAATTGATGAGAAGATCACGGATCTCTCTCGGAAATATTTCTCACTCTCAGAGGATGTTCCGGTGACTACTTACGATGGAAGAGCGTTTTTAAACGCCTCGCAGAAAGCATATGATGTGATTATGGTTGATGCATATCAGGACATCACAATTCCATTCCAGATGTCCTCGAAAGAGTTCTTTGCGCTGGTGAAATCGCATCTGAAGGACGATGGCGTCATGGTGGTAAATATGAATATGCGAGGAACGAAAGAGGGAAACATCAATCAGTACCTTTCAGATACGATTGGAAGTGTCTTTACTACCGAGGTTATCGTCGATGTGGCGGGATCATCCAACCGGGAACTCTTTGCGTCGGACGATCCGGACATCGGAAAGAATCTGACGAAGCATACAGGCGAACTTACAAATGCAAATCTGAAAAATATGATGCAGGAAGTTGCTTCAAATCTTACAGAATATCAAAAAGGAAATTATATCCTCACAGATGACCAGGCGCCGGTGGAACTGCTTGGCATGCAGGTGATCGATGAATTGATTAAAGATGAGGTCCAATACTATAAAGATATCTATAAAGAACGGGGAATCAAAGGGTTGATGGAGTCTCTCTGATATTTGGGCGCAACATGGAAAAGCGTAAATCATGAAAATCTGGCTTGCGCTTACAAATGGGATTTCGATTTTGGTTATGAGCAAGTAGCGAAAGCGGATTGCGAATATCCGCTTGACTAAAGGAAGAAAGGGAAGGTAAATATAATGAAATTACAATCTATTTTTGACCAGACAGATTTTGTGCATGCAAGCGGCACAAAAGAAGAATTGCAGGTTGCAAATTATTTAAAGGAGCAGTGCGAGACATTAGGAGTCCCGGCAGAACTGGAAAGTTTCCGCGTTGCAATGGGCGAAATCGAAGAGGCACATTTGTATGCAGACGGGATGGGAATTCCATGCAAAGCGCTCACATGCTGCGGAAGCGGAAGCGTGGAAGGCGAACTCTACTATATGCCGGGAACCGATCCGGTTTCCGTTGCCGGTGCAAAAGATAAAATTGTGCTGATGGATACGCAGGGAATCGGATTTTTTGCGTACCAGGATTTGATGAAAGCAGGCGCGAAAGCGATTCTGTTCCAATATGGAAACAGCTATTACCCACATACAGACATTGATCAGAGAGATCTTCGGGAAGCCGTTGTCGGAGAGGAAAAGAAAGTGCTCTGCGCTATGATTCACTCCGCACAGGCAGTAGAACTTGTGAAAAATAAAGTAAAACAGATCCGTCTGGAAATCCGGCAGAAGGAATACGATGGAGAATCCCATAATGTGATTGCAGAATTGCCGGGAAAAAGAGAAGAATGGATCGTTTTAAGCGCGCATTATGATACGACATCGCTTTCGCATGGTGCATATGACAACATGAGCGGATGCGCAGGGCTTCTTGGAATCATGGAGCAGATGAAAGGGAAAGAGCTGAATTATGGTCTTCGGTTTGTATTCTGCGGAAGCGAAGAAAGAGGACTTTTAGGATCAAAAGCGTATGTCAGAGATCATGAAAAAGAACTGAGACAAACAGTACTGAACATCAATCTGGACATGATCGGAACGTATATGGGAAAATTTATCGCCTGTGTATCGGCAGAAGAAAAGCTTACCCATTACATCAGCTATATGGCTGCAGAAGTTGGATTTCCAATTGCGGCAGAAAACGGCGTCTATTCCAGTGATTCCACACCATTTGCCGATCATGGGGTTCCGGCTGTTTCGTTTGCGCGTATTGCCAACGGAAATGTCGCCCCGATTCACTGCCGCTACGATGTCAAAGATGTGATGTCGATGGAGCAGCTGCAAAAAGATATTGATTTCCTGACAGTATTTACCGGAAGATTCGCAAACGCAGCGGTCTGCCCGGTGGCAAGAGAAATACCGGAAACGATTCGGAAACAATTGGATGAATATTTGTTTCGCAAGAGAAAAGAAGCCTGATATACTTCGATCACGGATATGAGCAGCGAGACGAATTGCAAATAGGAAAAAGAACGACAGTGGCAGGAGAGAGAAACCATGAAAAAAATAGAACTGGTAGAAATCAGGCAGGTAAACGATGCCCTTGCAGAAATGGTTGCGCTGTTTCGAGTAGAACTGCGTTCCTATAAAGGAATTGCATCAAAACCGAACGTGGAAGACGGACGGGAAGAAATGAAGGAATACCTTTTAGCAGGATTTCCAGTGTTTGCCGCTACGGTGCATGGCGAATACGCAGGTTATGTTGTCTGTCGTATTGAGAGCGAGGTGGTGTGGGTGGAATCCATCTTTGTCAGAGAAGAGTACCGCCGGCAGGGAGTCGCTGCCGCACTGCATGGCAAGGCAGAAGAAATTGCAGCTTCTTATGGAAACGATACGGTTTACAACTATGTCCATCCCAATAACCACAGGATGATTGAATTTTTGAGAAAGCGTGGTTACACCGTTCTGAATCTAATTGAGATCCGTAAACCGTATCAGAATGAAAAACTGACGCAGACGATTACGGTTGGGGAACATGAATTTGATTATTGAGGGAGTCATTTTCATCCCACAATTCCAGAAAAGCCCGAAGTTCAGACGGAAGGCGCCCCTTGCGCCAGGCAAGCAGGATTTCGGTTGTAAGGTCTGCATCTGTGATGGTGCAGGCCTTTAATTTATGGGAAAGATTCAGCATGGAGGCCGGCAGAAGAGCGATGCCAAGGCCTTTTTCTGCCATTGTCATTGCCGTGCGGGCGTCCTCGCAGGTGAGATAGATATCGCAGAACAGACCTGCCTGCTCGAAAGCGGAGAGCATGTATTTCCGGTAGCGGTTCGACAGAATCAGCGGCTGCTCGGCAAGTTCTGTAAGCGAAAGGGTTTCACGCCCGGCAAAAAGCGGGTGAGAAGGGAGTGCCATGGCGGTGATGCTCTCTTTTAAAAGGGTCTTCGTCTCGCAGCCATTTAAAACGATTGGCGTGCGGAGCGTGGTGAGATCCACCATGTGATTTTCGAGCTGGTCTTTTAAAGCAAAGGTAGAACCTTCGTGGACATCGAAATGGATGTGCGGGTATTTCCAGGAAAATCGCAGGAGATAGTCGGCGAGCAGTGAAACGGTGGATGGCGTCATGCCGATGTGGAGTGTCGCAGACTGACTGGATTTTACGACTTCGCGCCTGGTGAGATCCGCAAACATCAGAAGCGTTCCTGCCTGTTCATACAGTGTTTTTCCTGCCTCGGTCAGAGTGATTTTCTTCGTGCCGCGGATGAGAAGAGGAACCTGAAGCTCTTCCTCCAGCATTTTGATCTGATAACTTAACGGCGGCTGTGTCATATGCAGCACCCGTGCCGCCCCGCTGATGGTTCCCGCATCCACGATGGCGCGGAAGTATTCGAGTTGTCGAAGTTCCATAAAAATCCTCCTGAAAAAAATATATAAAAATTATTTAATTTCAATATAAAAACAATAATTTACATATAGAATACGCCATGCTATACTGAAAAGCAAGTGAAAAAGAAGGGAATGAGGGAACAAATGAAACGAATTGATTTCGAACATGGAACCGTAACCGGAAACATCCTCGGGGCAGCGCTCCCGATGCTGGTTGCTCAGATTTTGAGTCTGCTGTACAATATTGTAGACCGCGTCTACATCGCGCGGATCCCGGAGGTAGGAACGGCGGCACTCGGTGCAGTCGGTCTGTGTTTTCCGCTGATCGTTATCATCACAGCATTCAGCAACTTGTTTGGAAGCGGCGGCGCTCCGCTGTTTTCGATTGAGCGTGGAAAGAATGATCAAAAAAAGGCGGAACGTATTATGAATACGTCGTATTCCATGGTATGTGTCTGTGCTGTCATACTGATGGTGATCGGCTTTTTGTTTGCCCGTCCACTGCTGTCGCTGTTCGGTGCATCGGCAGATGCGATGGTATACGCGTATCCTTATATGATGATTTATCTGATCGGAACTTTGCCGTCGATGGTGGCAACCGGCATGAACCCGTTCATCAACGCGCAGGGCTACTCGACCGTTGGCATGCTTTCCGTCACGATCGGAGCGGTCGCAAACCTGCTGCTTGACCCGCTGTTTATCTTTGTATTTGGCTTTGGTGTGCAGGGGGCTGCGATTGCAACTGTGATTTCCCAGACACTTTCCGCCGTGTTCGTTCTGTATTTCCTGACCCGAAAATCGGAACTGAAAGTGCGCTTTGTGCGGAAAGATGAAATTTCTGAGTGTGCAGGCTATGCGAAAAATATTGTCAGCCTCGGTACCGCGGGATTTATCATGCAGCTGACCAACAGCCTTGTCACGATCTGCTGCAACAACGTACTCTCTGTGACCGGCGGTGATATTTACATCTCTGTTATGACGATTGTATCGAGCGTGCGTCAGCTCGTCGAGACACCGATCTATGCAATGAATGAGGGAACTTCTCCGATTTTGAGCTATAATTACGGTGCACGCCGTCCGGCCCGCGTGCGCAAGGCGATGTGTGTCATGAGTGCGATGATCCTCGGCTATACCGCAGTGATGTGGAGCGTGATTGTTCTGGCGCCGCATGCGCTGATCGGTATTTTCAGTTCGGATGCGGTACTGACAGCAGATGCGGTTCCGGCTCTGAAGCAGTACTTTGCAGCATTCATTTTCATGGATCTGCAGTACATTGGACAGACCGTATTCAAATCTCTGAATAAAAAGAAACAGGCGATCTTTTTCTCTCTGCTCCGAAAAGTATTCATTGTTGTACCGCTCACCTATCTGATGCCGTACGTACTCCACATGGGAACGGACGGTGTCTTCCTTGCCGAACCGGTATCAAACGTAATCGGCGGAAGTCTCTGCTTTATCACCATGCTGATTCTGGTTCTGCCGGAATTGAAGCGAATGGAGCAGCAGAAGTAATAGTTTTGAAAAGCTTTTGAAAAAAGTACAGGAAGATATTTACCGAAATCGTTTCGGCAGATATCTTCCTGTTTTTGTTGCGATACATACGATAAAAAGGGTTAGATTCCCCTTTTTCGCTGCGCTGCATTCGAAGAGAGCTGCCGGTGGCAGTTTCTGCAGGTGAAAAAATTATAAAGTATAGCTAAAAACTATTTTGCTGTATCGAAGATAAGTATTTGATCTTTCCGGAAATTCACGCTACACTGGAAACAGCAAAAACAAAAGAACAGGAGAGGGTTTTTATGGAAGAAAACAAAATGGGAACGATCCCGGTCAGCCGTCTGGTGATTTCCATGGCGCTGCCGCTGATGCTGTCACTTCTGATTAATTCGCTTTACAACTTCGTGGATTCCGTGTTCGTTGCGCGGGTTTCTGAGGATGCACTGACGGCAATTTCCCTGGCGGCTCCGATGCAGCTCATTGTATCATCGCTCGGTCTTGGAAATGCGGTCGGCCTGAACGCCGTCATTTCCCGGGCACTTGGAGAAAAGAATCAGAAAAAGGTAAAAGATGCAGCGAGCGCCGCGCTTTTTCTTGCATTCTGCTCGTGGATTTTAAACAGTATTTTATGTATCGCATTTGCCCGGATCTATTTTGAAAGTCAGTCCGGCGGCAATGAAGCCATCGCAGCGTATGGCATCCAATACTTAAGTATCTGTATGATCGCGTCTCTCGGCCAGATGGGACAGTGGGTCTTTGACCGGTTTGTTATGGCAAGCGGAAAAGCGCACCTTTTTATTTTTACACTTTCCGCCGCATCGCTGACAAATCTGATTCTCGATCCGATCTTTATTTTCGGCTGGTTCGGCCTTCCGCGGATGGAGACGGCCGGAGCTGCGCTTGCAACCGTCATCGGTCAGTTTATGGGCTGCCTTGCCGGAATGGTAATCAATAAAAAGTGGAACCCGGAAATTCCGTTTGCTTTTACACTGAAACCGGACTGGGTGAGTGTGCGTGAGATTATAAAAGTCGGTTTTCCGTCCACGCTGGTACAGATCCTGACCTCGGTTGTCAATATGGCGATGAATGCGATTATTATTACCTTTTCTTCGACGGCAGTTGCTGCTTTTGGTGTGTGCACAAAGATTCAGAATATTACAACCGTCGGTGTTCACGGTATCACAAACGGTCTGATTCCGATTGTAGCGTACAATTACGGCGCAAAGCAAAAAGAAAGAATCCGTCAGTCGATCCGGTACGGCATTCTTTACGGCGGCGGACTGTTTCTTATCTTTTTTGCCGTGCTGGAATTCTGTCCTGGCGTTGTACTGAAACTTTTTGATGCCTCGGACAATCTGATGCGCATCGGAGTTCCGGCGCTCCGCATTCTGGCAGTGGCCTATCTGCTTTCGATTCCAGGCCTGATCTATCAGGCGGCGTTGCAGGGACTTTCCCTTGGAAAAGAAAGTATGTACATATCCATGACACGCCAGGCGATTCTGCCGCTGGTGTTTGCATTTCTTCTCAAAGGATTTGGAAACCTGAATCTGATATGGGGCGCCTTTGTCCTGGCTGAGCTCTGCGGCATCCCGCTTGCAGCAGCTCTCTGGAAACGGAAAGGGGAAAAGCAGATTCAGTTTTAAGTATAGAAAAGAAAAACAAAAAGGCTGTTCTTTGCGAAAGGCAGCCTTTTTTGCATACCATAAGATAAGAATACACAGGGGCTTATGGATGAAAGAGCAGGAAAATCTGACAGGAAAAGGAATTACAGCCGCCGTGCTGGATACAGGGATTTTTCCCCATATGGATTTTGACGGCCGGATTGTAGCCTTCCGGGATCTTGTGTACGGGCGGGAGACGCCTTACGATGACAATGGACACGGAACGCATGTCTGTGGTATCCTTGGCGGAAGTGGAAGAGCGTCCGGCGGAAAATACCAGGGTGCGGCACCGGGATGCCGGTTTGTCGTAGTGAAGATTCTGGACCGAAGGGGAAATGGAAGAAAGCAGGATATCCTCGCGGCGATTGACTGGGTGTGCAAAGAGCGAATAAGACTTAATATCCGCATTTTAAATATTTCAGTGGGAACAACAGAGCAGGAAAAAACGGTGGATGATCTGCTAGTACAGGCGGTGGAGCGCGCCTGGGATGACGGGATCACTGTTGTGACAGCGGCCGGAAATCTGGGGCCCGCTCCGGGCAGTATTACGGCGCCGGGGAGCAGCAGAAAAGTGATCACCGTGGGAGCGGGCGATCTGCTGGAGCCAAGAAGAGGAATCTCCGGATGCGGCCCGACACGGGACTGCGTCTGCAAACCGGATCTTGTCGCGCCTGGAAAACGTCTCATTTCCTGCGCGCCTGGAAGAAGCAGGAAGGAATATGTGGTGAAGAGCGGCACCTCGATGGCGGCACCGCGGGTGTCCGGAGCCGTGGCTTTGGCACTTGAACGGGTTCCGGATCTTACAAATGTCCAGGCGAAAATGCTGCTTTGCGAATCGGCGAGAGACCTTGGCCTTCCGCGCAACCGTCAGGGGCATGGGATGCTTCAAACAGACCGTTTTCTGTCTCTTCTGTGAGACACTGTGCGGCAGCATAAAAAAAGAAAAATGAAGGAAAACACCTCTCATCCTGCAAAAATTGTGTGAATTTATGGGAAAATGCCAAAAAATCAGGCGAATTTTGACTTGACAAGCTATAGGATACTTTATACAATAAACGGGAATAGAAAAAGGAGGCCTACTATGGAAAAAATTCAGATGACCACTCCTCTGGTAGAGATGGATGGAGATGAGATGACCAGAATTCTCTGGAAAATGATCAAAGATGAGCTGCTTCTCCCGTTTATTGACCTGAAAACGGAATATTACGATCTGGGACTGGAACACAGAAACGAGACGAACGATCAGGTAACCGTAGATTCCGCAAACGCTACCAAGAAATACGGTGTAGCAGTCAAATGTGCCACCATTACGCCGAATGCAGCGCGTATGACCGAGTACAATCTGAAAGAAATGTGGAAGAGCCCGAACGGAACGATCCGTGCCATGCTCGACGGAACCGTTTTCCGTACCCCGATTGTCGTAAAAGGCATCGAGCCGTGCGTGCGCAACTGGAAAAAACCGATCACGATTGCCCGTCATGCATACGGAGATGTCTATAAAAATGCAGAAATGCGCATTCCGGGACCGGGAAAAGCAGAGCTGGTTTATACGGCTGAGGACGGCACCGAGACAAGAGAGCTGATCCACAACTTCACCGGCGCCGGTGTCATTCAGGGCATGCACAATCTGGATAACTCCATAGAAAGCTTTGCGAGAAGCTGTTTCGAGTACGCACTGTCCACGAAACAGGATCTGTGGTTTGCAAGCAAGGATACGATTTCCAAGAAGTATGATCACCGCTTCAAGGATATCTTCCAGGAGATCTTCGATGCAGAGTACAAAGAGAAATTTGCAGAAGCAGGCATTACCTACTTCTACACTCTGATCGACGACGCCGTTGCCCGCATCATGAAAGCAGAGGGCGGCTTTATCTGGGCCTGCAAGAACTACGACGGCGATGTCATGAGCGACATGGTATCCTCCGCCTTCGGTTCCCTTGCGATGATGACTTCTGTTCTCGTATCCCCGCACGGATATTACGAGTACGAGGCTGCGCACGGAACCGTACAGCGCCACTATTACCGTCACTTAAAAGGTGAGGAGACATCCACCAACTCCGTGGCCACCATTTTTGCATGGACCGGCGCACTCAGAAAACGCGGGGAAATGGATGGAAACGCAGAACTTTCCGCATTTGCAGACCGTCTGGAAAAAGCAACGATCGCAACGATCGAGAGCGGAAAAATGACAAAAGACCTTGCGCTGATCACCACCATGGAAAATCCGACCGTATTAAACAGCCGTGATTTCATCCTGGCCATCCGCGAGGAGCTGGAGAAATAATTAAACGAAGCAAAAAAGAAAGCCGATCCGGCATTCCCGCAAAAAGGGATGCGCCGGACCGGCTTTTTCTGTTTTGAATTTTCCGGGGAAAACCAGGCCTATTCGGCAAGCTCTTCCCATTTTTCATACAGCTCTTCGAGTTCCGCGGCAATCTCTGCTTTCTCTTTGCTTAATTTCACACACTCTGCCACATTCGTTGCGACTTCCGGTTTCGACATTTCCTCATCAATTTCCGAATCGCGTGTCTCAAGCTCTTCAATTCGTTTCTCCGTCTTTTTCAGCTCGTTTTCTTTCTTGCGGAGACGTGCCTGTTCTTCTTTCTGCGCTTTCCAGTCCAGCTTTGTGGAGGAGGCTTCGGAAGGAGCCGCTGCTTCTTCCGGAGCGGCGGCATCGGCAGCAGGAGCATAGATGCGGGTCAGCTCTTCTTTTTTCTCCAGATAGTAATCGTAATTTCCGATATAGTTGACGAGTGTCTGTCCCGTCAGCTCCAGAATCCGGGTTGCGGTCTGGTTAATAAAATAACGATCGTGGGAGACATATAGCACCGTTCCGGTGTAGTCCTTCAGTGCATTTTCCAGAATCTCTTTAGAGACGATATCGAGGTGGTTGGTCGGCTCGTCGAGGATCAGGAAGTTGGCGTTCGAGAGCATCAGCTTGGCAAGGGAAATTCGTCCGCGCTCACCGCCGCTCAAGGTATGAATCGGTTGGAAGACATCGTCGTTTGTAAACAGGAAGGCGGCCAGCACATTTCGGATTTCGGTGTTTGTCAGATATGGATACGCGTCGGAAATCTCCTGGAAAATGGTCTTTTCCATGTGGAGCACCTGATGCTCCTGATCGTAGTAACCGATCTGTACACGGCTTCCAAGTGTAAAAGAGCCGGCATCCGGTCGGATGACTTCGTTTAAGATCTTTAAGATCGTCGTTTTTCCCGTTCCGTTGTTTCCGATGATTGCGACGCGCTCCCCGCGCTTGATTTCGAAATTCAGATCCTGGAAAAGTGTCTGTCCCGGGAAGGCTTTGGAGAGATGCTCGACGGTCAGCACATCGTTTCCGCTGGTGATGCGCGGCTCCAGACGGATCCGCATATCGGAGCGTACTTCCGTCGGTTTTTCGAGAACATCCATTTTGTCCAGCATCTTTTCACGGCTCTCGGCGCGCTTGATGGATTTTTCCCGGTTGAAGGATTTCAGCTTTGCGATGACTTCCTCCTGATGGTGGATTTCCTGCTGCTGGTTGACCCAGGCGTGGTAAGCGGCCTCGCGGAGCATTGCCTTTTTCTGACTGTAGGCGGTATAGTTTCCCTCAAAAGTTGTTACTTTTTTATTGTCCACTTCAACGACTTTTGTGACAACGCGGTCGAGAAAGTAACGGTCATGGGAGACGATCAGGACGGCTCCGCTGTAATTTAAAAGATACGTTTCGAGCCAGGAGATCGAGTCCATATCGAGATGGTTGGTCGGCTCGTCGAGCAGAATGATGTCCGGTTTGGTGAGCAGCAGTTTACCAAGTGCCACGCGGGTCTTCTGACCGCCGGAGAGGGAGTCCACCTGTTTTTCAAAATCGCTCTCGGAAAAGCCAAGACCTTTTAAAACACCGACGACTTCACTGCGGTACGCGTATCCGTTTTCCAGTTCAAAGGTATGGGAGAGGCGGGTGTAGGTGGAAAGAAGTTCATCCAGCTCTGCACCGGATTTTGTCTTCATATCACTTTCCATCTGACGGAGGCGTTCCTCCATATCGATCAGATTCTGTTTCGCGGTCAGCACTTCCTGGTAAATGGAAAGGTGTCCGGTCAGATCCTGATGCTGGGCGAGATAGCCCATCGTCTTTCCTTTGGAGAGGATGACCTCTCCCTCATCGGCCCTCATTTCGCCGATGATGATTTTTAACAGCGTCGATTTTCCGGCACCGTTGATGCCGACCAGTGCGGCTTTTTCGCGTTCTTCTATATGAAAAGATGCATTTTTGATAATTTCCGTTGTCCCGAATGCTTTCGAGATATTCTGACATGCAAGAATCATGTGGTTCCTCCAGATAACATATTTCTGTATTTTGACATAATACACCATCCTTATTATAGAGAGTAATACACAAAATTTCAAGAAATCTTTGACAATTTTCTATCAACCATATATAATATGAATATATGCAGGTGTAAATAAGGAGGAATTTATCTTGGAAGAAAAAGGAATTTCGCGGGCAGTTATCAAAAGACTTCCTAGATATTATCGTTACCTGGGCGAATTGCTGGAGGACGGAGTAGAACGGATCTCTTCCGGTGAGCTGAGCGAGCGGATGAAAGTGACAGCTTCCCAGATTCGCCAGGACTTAAATAATTTCGGCGGCTTCGGCCAGCAGGGGTATGGTTATAACGTGCGGTATCTGTACAGCGAGATTGGAAAAATCTTAGGTCTGGACAGAGTCCACAATATGATTTTTGTCGGAGCCGGAAATCTGGGACAGGCGCTTGCCAATTATGCGGCCTTTGAAAGAAGCGGATTCAAAACGGTCGGTATTTTTGACGTCAACCCGGTATTAAAAGGAATCTCCGTGCGCGGAATTGAAATCCGCATGGCGGACGAGCTTCCGGAATTTATCAAGGAACACCATGTAGAGATTGCGGCTTTGACACTGCCAAAAGCAAAAGCGGTAGAGATGGCAGAGATTCTCGTGGACAACGGTGTAAAAGCAATCTGGAATTTTGCACATACCGATCTAAACTTAAAACTTCCGAAAGATGTGATCGTCGAGAACGTCCATCTTTCCGAAAGTCTGATGCGTCTCTCCTACAATCTGACCAGATATGAGGCGGAGCATCCAAAGAACAATTAAGAAACCAAAACAAAAGCAGGAGAGTCTTCGGGAAACCGGAGACTTTTTCTGTTCACTTTCCGGATAAGGCAGGAAAAGGAGGAAAAGCGATGAAACGGATTCTTACAGCAGCACAGATGAAGCAGGCAGACCGCAATACGATCGAAACCATGGGGGTACCGTCCCTGGTACTGATGGAGCGCGCGGCGCTGTCCTGCGTGGAGGAGCTTCAAAATGGAACATGGGATACAGGAAAAGTCCTTGCTGTGTGCGGTCCCGGAAATAATGGAGGGGACGGTGCGGCAATTGCACGGATTTTAAAGACGAAAGGGGTGGATGCGGAACTGTTCTGTCTTGGAAATCCGGAAAAATACAGTGAAGGCATGAGAGCACAGAAGAAAATTGCGGAAAATTATGGGGTCCGTGAGGTTAAGAATCCGGATTTCCGGGAATATACTGTTATCATAGATGCCATCTTTGGAATTGGCGTATCCCGTCCGCTGGCAGGGGAGTACCGGAGGGCAGTGGAAGCAATCTGCGCAAGCGGTGTTCCTGTTCTTGCCGTGGACATCCCTTCGGGGATCCACACGGATACCGGAGAGGTCCTTGATGCGGCGGTGAAAGCCAGAGCCACGGTGACATTTGCCTGTGCAAAGCCAGGGCTTCTTTTTGATCCTGGAAAACGATATGCCGGAGAGGTCCTGGTCCGTGATATCGGAATCGGCTTTGATGCAGGAGAAGAGGAGACGCCCTGGTACGGTTCAGTGGAAAAAGAAGATCTGGACCGGTTTCTTACCCGCACGCCGATGGGAAATAAGGGAACCTTCGGAAAGGTGCTGGTACTTGCCGGTTCCGGTGCCATGTGCGGAGCCGCTGTTTTGTGTGCCAGGGCAGTCCTTGCATCCGGTGCCGGCATGGTAAAGGTTGTGACAGAGGAAAGAAACCGTACGCCGCTTTTCTGTGCCCTGCCGGAAGCAATGGCGGATTTCTGGAAGGAGGATGAGCCGCTTCCGGAAGAAGCCCTGCTGCAGGATCTCGCCTGGGCGGACGCTGTTGTTGCGGGACCGGGGCTTTCCAAAAGCCGGACGGCAAAAGAACTGCTCGTTTTTACGGTGCAGCACACAGAAGTTCCTCTTGTTCTGGATGCAGATGCGTTGAACCTGATTGCAGAAGATGCAGAAATTCTTTCGGGCTGCCGGGCAGAAAAAATTTTAACGCCTCATGTAGGAGAGCTTGCACGGCTGCTGCACACGACCATTGAAGAATGCCAGCGTGAGCCGGCAGGAAGCGCCGGAAGGGCAGCCGAAAAATACCAGGCCTGCTGTGTACGAAAGGATTCCGTAACCGTGACAGCAGAGGAAGGGCGTGAGCAGTATTACATAAACACAAGCGGAAGCAGTGCGCTTGCGACGGCGGGAAGCGGCGATGTGCTCGCGGGAATCACAGGCGCCTTTGCAGCAAAACGTCAGTGTGAAAAAAATGAGAAAAAAATCAGCCTTGCCAAAACAGCGGCACTGGCGGCATATGCGCATGGAAAGGCGGGAGAGGCTGCGGAAGAAAAAAGCAGTGCTTCCTATGTAACAGCATCCGAGATTATCAGAGGATTGCAGTCAATCTGAGCAAAGCAGATCAGAATCACGGGTTCCCAAAAGGACTCCGGGCGGACTTTTTTGAAGTGCCGGATGAAATTTGTGAATACCTCCGGAAAAACAGGCAATATTAAATACATGGAAACGATTTTAAAAGGCGTAAAACGCCGGATCGTTATCGTATGGGAAAGCAAAACGGAAAGAATCGGAGAGTGAGCACAAGTGGTAATCAAGCGTGGCGATGTATATTATGCCGACCTGCGGCCCGTTGTGGGAAGTGAGCAGGGCGGTGTCCGTCCGGTGCTGATCATTCAGAATGACATCGGCAACCGGCACAGTCCGACGGTGATCTGTGCGGCGATTACATCGAGGATGAATAAGGCGAAGCTGCCGACACACATTGAGATCGAAGCGTCCGCCTATGGGATTGTACGGGATTCTGTTATTTTACTGGAACAGCTTCGGACGATCGATAAGAGAAGGCTGAAAGATAAAATCTGTCATCTGACGCCGGAACAGCTGGCTCTTGTGAACGAAGCACTGAAAATTAGCCTGGATCTGCCTACATAAGGGGTATTTTTGGCGCGGTTCACGGTTGACGAATGAGAAAGATCGTGCTATATTCTATATTATATGGGCTTCTGCCGTTTTTCGGAGAAACCTTTTTACAGAAAAGCAATACTTTAAATAAAGGAGACAAAAGAGGTATGTCAGGACATTCAAAATTTGCCAATATTAAGCATAAGAAAGAAAAAAACGACGCAAAAAAAGGTAAAATCTTTACCATCATCGGCCGTGAGATCGTAATCGCTGTCAAAGAGGGCGGACCGGATCCGGCAAACAACAGCAAGCTGCGTGACGTTATCGCAAAAGCAAAAGCAAACAACATGCCGAACGATACCATCGACCGCGGTATTAAAAAAGCTGCCGGAGATGCAAACGCAGACAACTACGAGCGTATCACCTACGAAGGTTATGGCCCGAATGGTATCGCGATCATCGTAGAGACTCTGACCGACAACAAGAACCGTACCGCAGCAAACGTAAGAAGCGCTTTCACCAAAGGAAACGGAAGCGTTGGAACACCGGGATGCGTATCCTACATGTTCGACAAAAAAGGCCAGATCATCATCGACAAAGAAGAGTGCGAAATGGATGCTGACGATCTGATGATGCTTGCTCTGGATGCAGGCGCAGAAGACTTCGCAGACGAAGAGGACAGCTACGAAATCATCACCGATCCGGATGACTTCTCCGCAGTACGTGAGGCTCTGGAGAAAGACGGTATCGCCATGGCAGAGGCAGACGTTACCATGATCCCACAGACCTACGTAGAACTGACCGATCCGCAGGCATTAAAAGACCTGAACCGTACCCTGGATCTGCTGGATGACGACGACGACGTACAGTACGTATACACCAACCTGGACGAGTAATTTCACTGGAAATTACATAGAATCATAAGAATCTGCGCATACTGATGAAGCTATTTTGGAATAGCAGAAAAGAGGAAATCCGTATGGCAGAATCACAGAAAAACCAGACAGAAAAAGAAAATATTGTAGAACTGAAGACCAACATTTATCTGCTGTCCATCATCGGCGAGGTGGAGGGGCATGAATCACTCGGCGAGCGCACGAAAGCGACGCGCTATGAACACATTCTCCCTGCTCTTGCCCGTGCCGAGGAGGACAAAAGTATTGATGGTCTTCTGATTCTCCTGAATACCGTAGGCGGAGATGTGGAGGCCGGTCTTGCAATTGCAGAGATGATTGCGTCCATGCGAAAGCCTGCGGTATCGCTCGTTTTAGGGGGCGGTCATTCGATCGGTGTCCCGCTCGCCGTTGCAGCAGACTATTCGCTGATCGTGCCGAGTGCCACCATGGTCATTCACCCGGTGCGTACAAACGGCATGTTCATCGGTGTTGCACAGACGTACCGTAATATGGAAAAGACGCAGGATCGGATCACAGGTTTTGTATCGGCCCATTCTAAAATCACCAAGGAACGGCTCGAGGAGCTGATGCTCGATACGAAAATGCTGGTCAAGGATGTCGGAACAATGCTGGACGGCCCGCAGGCAGTGGAAGAAGGCCTGATCGACGAGGTCGGCGGCATTGCCCGCGCGCTCGAAAAGCTGAATGAGCTGATGAAAAAGGCAGCAGGGACAGAAAATTGACTTCACGGCGCGGCTTGTGTTTCAGGGGATTTTGTGTTAGAATGAGTTCGCTGTGAAAATTCGAACGGAAGTTTTGTCCGGACTTTCACAAAAGAGAAAAATAAGGGAACAGGATAAAAAAATGACAGTAATAGAAGCTTTATTTCTGGGCCTGATCCAGGGAGTCACGGAATTCCTGCCGATCAGCAGCTCCGCACATCTGATTATCTTCCGTCACTTTATGAAGATCGAAGATACGCAGACGGTGTTTTTCAATGTGCTTTTGCATTTTGGCTCCATGATTGCAATTCTGCTCACATTTTCGAAGGAATGGAAACGTCTCTTCCTCGCGCTGTGCGGAATCATAATCGATCTGTTTCATAATTTAAAGGAACACTTTTCCAGTCAGCATCAGGAGAGAAAGCAGTACCGGAAGGTACTCGGCAGCAACTACCGTATGCTTGCTTTCCTGCTGATTCTGACCACCATCCCGACTGCTGTAATCGGCGGCATGATTCAGAGCCTTGTCACACTGACCTCCTCGAATCTGCTGGCACCTGGCGTTGGTCTGTATCTGACGGCGATTCTGCTTGTGGTGGCAGATATGCTTCCGGAGGGAGAAAAAACGCAGAAAAATTTGAAGCCGAAAGATGCACTGATTGCCGGATTCTTCCAAGGCTTTTCCACGATTCCGGGTCTTTCCCGTCTTGGTTCGACTATTTCTGCGTGTGTGATCGGCGGCATGACCCGTTCGTACGCTGTGAAATACTCTCTGATTGTGAGTGTTCCGGCGATTATAGGGGCAACGATCGTTGAAATTGCGACCATGGGAAAAAATAAAATTGTTTTTCATCCGGTATATCTGGTCGGCGTTTTCATGGCGGCACTTGCCGGTTACTTTACGATCCGTATTCTGATGCGTGTGGTGAAAAAACGGAAACTGAAATATTTTGCTTTGTACTGTCTTCTTGTCGGGACATTCTCCATTGCAGGATATTTTCTGCTGTAATACGAGAAAGGGGAGAAGTTCTGCATGGCAAATACAACAAAGGGAAGCGGGAAGACAAAGAAAAAAACTTCTGCTTCCGGAACAGCAAAAAAGAAACAGACCCAAACAACGGCCAGAAAAACAACGGCGAAAAAGAGCAGTACCGCAAAACGTACCTCCGGCACAAGGAAAAACACAGTCCGTGAGCCGATGGACGAGGGAGTGCGCGCAGAAATTATTCTGCTTTCCGTGCTTGCTGTTTCGATTCTGCTGATGCTCAGTAATTTCGGTATGGGCGGCGTGATCGGACAGGCTGTCTGCGACTTCTTTTTCGGCCTTTTCGGCGTGACAGAGTGGGCAGCACCGGTTCTGATCTTCTTTGGAACAGCATTTTACATAGCAAACAGACAGAACTTTTTAATTGTGCGGAAAACCGGGGGAGCGATCAGCTGCTTCGTCTTTTTCTGCGCTTTTATGCAGCTTCTGGCGTCCGGCTATACGAGAGATACGACATTTCTGGATTACTATTTTGACAGCGCCTACGATCATCTCGGCGGAGGAATCTTAGGAGGGTCTGTCGTGAAAATTCTCGGCATGGGATTCGGCCAGATCGGCGCGTGGGTGATTATTGTGATCGCCATCGTGATTTCCGTGATCGTGATGACGCAGAAGCCGATTCTCGCGCCGATCCATGAAAAGACGAATGACCACCGCCGGATGGCGGAGGAGCGCCGCCAGGAGCGTCTGGCGCGCCAAGCTGCGATGGAGGAAGAGGAAGGAAAAGAGCTGATTCTTGAGCCAGTGGAGGAACCGAAAAAAGCCGGGAAGAAAAAGAAATCCCGTCTTCTTTCTCATGTGGAATCGAAGGCTGATTTAAACGAAAACGACGATACCCATCAGATGGAGATGCCGGAGCTTTCGATTCACCGTGGTTCTGTGCCGGCTGAAGAGCCGGAAAAGACAGAACCGGAGATGACACGGCAAGCTGCAGAAGAGGCGAAAAAAGAGAAAACGTCTGCGGATCATACGAGAAATCCGCGGTCTTCCTGTGAAGAGATCGAGGCGGATGTAGACGGCATTCGTCAGGAAATCTGGAAAAAAGCAGAGGAAAAGCGGCCGGAGTACAAAACACCGCCGATGAATCTTCTGAAAAAAGGGACGCGCGGTGCCATGGGCGATTCCGATGCGCATCTGCGGGAAGTAGCGCGGAAACTGGAGGAGACGCTGGACAGCTTCGGTGTCAAAGTTACAGTCAATAACGTAAGCTGCGGACCGACCGTCACACGGTATGAGCTGATGCCGGAACAGGGCGTGAAAGTAAGCCGGATTGTCGGATTGACCGACGATATCAAGCTGAGTCTTGCAGCAGCAGATGTCCGCATTGAGGCACCGATCCCGGGAAAATCCGCAGTCGGAATCGAGGTTCCAAATAAGACGAACACGGCCGTGATGCTGCGTGATCTTCTTGAAACACCGGAGTTTAAGAACTTTTCTTCGAATCTGGCCTTTGCTGTCGGAAAAGACATCGCCGGTCAGCCGGTCATCGCAGATATCGCGAAAATGCCTCATCTTCTGATCGCCGGTGCGACCGGTTCCGGTAAATCGGTCTGCATCAACACACTGATTATGAGTATTATTTATAAGGCAAAACCGGAAGACGTCAAACTGATCATGATCGACCCGAAGGTCGTTGAGCTTTCTGTTTATAACGGCATTCCGCACCTTTTTATCCCTGTTGTCACAGACCCGAAAAAGGCTTCCGGAGCTCTAAACTGGGCGGTTGCGGAGATGACAGACCGTTATAACAAATTTGCGGAATTCAACGTGCGCGATATGAAAGGCTACAATGCGAAAGTTGCCGAGCTGCCGCCGGATGAAAACGGCAAAAAACCGGAAAAACTGCCGCAGATCGTCATTATCGTGGACGAGCTTGCCGATCTGATGATGGTTGCGCCGGGAGAAGTGGAGGATGCGATCTGCCGTCTGGCACAGCTTGCCCGTGCGGCCGGCATCCATCTGATTATTGCAACACAGAGACCTTCCGTCAATGTCATCACTGGTCTTATCAAGGCAAATATGCCGTCCCGTATTGCATTCTCGGTTTCTTCCAGCGTGGATTCCCGTACGATCCTCGACATGGGAGGTGCGGAAAAACTGCTTGGAAAAGGCGATATGCTCTACAAGCCGCAGGATTATCAGAAACCGGCCCGTCTGCAGGGATCCTTTGTTTCGGATAAAGAGGTCAGCGATGTCGTTGCCTACTTAAAAGATCACTACGGCGAGAACGCTTATGATCCGGATATCGAAAAACGGATTCACACCGTAAGCCTGGATGGCGGTTCTGCCGCAGGCGGCGGAGATAACCGCGATAATTACTTCGTGGAAGCCGGAAAATTTATCATCGAAAAAGATAAGGCATCGATCGGCATGCTCCAGAGAGTGCTGAAAATCGGTTTCAACCGCGCGGCCAGAATCATGGACCAGCTCGCGGATGCCGGTGTCGTAGGACCGGAGGAAGGAACCAAGCCGAGAAAAGTTCTGATGTCCATGGAACAGTTCGAAAATTATCTGGAGGAACACGGATGATGGGAAAAGACGTTGTCCGTTGTTTACAAATAACCGGAAACGTGATAAAGTATTAACATAAAATGCGCGAAAATCCAAGTCGTGCTTTTGTTAAAATATTTCTAACAAGATTAGGAGGATATTATGTACAAGATTCAAGAAGCGGAAATGCTCGCGAATAACATCTACCGTATGGTAGTAGAAGCACCGCGAGTAGCACAGCACTGCCTCCCTGGACAGTTTGTTATTGTCAAGGCAGATGAAGAAGGAGAAAGAATTCCTCTGACCATTTGTGATTACGACAGAGAAGCAGGAACTATCACCATCGTATTCATGCCGATCGGAGAATCTACCAAAAAAATGAAAGAGCTCAAAGCGGGAGATGCTTTCATGGATTTCGTAGGACCTCTGGGACAGCCGTCTGAGTTCTGCAGCGAAGATATCGAAGAACTGAAGAAAAAACGGATCGTATTCGTAGCCGGTGGTGTTGGAACTGCACCGGTTTACCCACAGTTAAAATGGCTGCATGAGCATGGAATCACTGCTGACGCCATTGTCGGAGCAAAGACAAAAGATCTCGTTATTCTCGAGAAAGAAATGTCTGCTGTCAGCAATCTGTACATAACCACAGACGATGGTTCTTACGTAAGAAAAGGTATGGGTACCGATGTACTCCGCGACCTTGTACAGAACCAGGGCAAACAGTATGATGTCTGTGTTGCCATCGGACCGATGATCATGATGAAATTCGTATGTCTTCTGACAAAAGAACTGAACATCCCGACCGTTGTCAGCATGAACCCGATCATGGTAGACGGAACCGGTATGTGCGGTGCCTGTCGTCTAATGGTAGGCAATGAAGTAAAATTTGCCTGCGTAGACGGACCGGAGTTTGACGGTCATCTGGTAGACTTCGACCTGGCTATGAAACGTCAGCAGATGTACAAGACAGAAGAGGGAAGAGCTCTCTTAAGATACCAGGAAGGTGCAACCCATCACGGTGGATGCGGCCAGTGCGGAGGTGACAAATAATGGCAAAGGGATTAAACAGAGTACTGGTACGTGAGCAGGAGCCGAAGGTACGTGCCACAAATTTTGACGAGGTATGTCTTGGATACAACAAAGACGAAGCGGTAGAAGAAGCACAGCGCTGCCTGGGCTGTAAAAATGCAAAATGTATCACAGGATGCCCGGTTAATATCAACATTCCGGCATTCATTGCACAGGTAAAAGAAGGAAACTTCGAGGAAGCATACAAAATTATTGGTGAGTCCAGTGCACTCCCGGCAGTCTGCGGCCGTGTATGTCCGCAGGAGAGCCAGTGCGAGGGCAAATGTGTCCGCGGAATCAAAGGCGACGCTGTTTCCATCGGTAAACTGGAGCGTTTCGTTGCTGACTGGGCAAAAGAAAACGGTATCAAACCGGTTCCGGCAGCAGAGAAAAACGGCCACAAGATCGCGGTTATCGGTTCCGGCCCTGCAGGTCTTACCTGCGCAGGAGACCTTGCAAAACTTGGCTACGATGTAACCATCTTCGAGGCACTTCACAAAGCCGGCGGTGTATTAAGCTACGGTATTCCGGAGTTCCGTCTTCCGAAAGACAAAGTAGTTGCCGCTGAAATCGAGAACGTAAAATCTCTCGGTGTTAAAATTGAGACCAACGTTATCATCGGAAAATCCGTTACCATCGACGAGCTGTTAAAAGATGAAGGATTTGAAGCAGTCTTCATCGGTTCCGGCGCAGGCCTTCCGATGTTCATGGGAATCCCGGGTGAGAACGCAAACGGCGTATTCTCCGCAAACGAGTTCCTGACCAGAAACAACCTGATGAAAGCATTCCGCGATGATTACGATACCCCGATCGCACACGGCAAGAAAGTTGCTGTAGTCGGCGGCGGCAACGTAGCTATGGACGCTGCAAGAACCGCACTTCGTCTCGGCGCAGAGGTACACGTTATTTACCGTCGTTCTGAGGCAGAGCTTCCGGCCCGTGCAGAGGAAGTTCATCATGCAAAAGAGGAAGGTATCATCTTCGACCTTCTGACCAACCCGGTAGAAATTCTGACCGACGACAAAGACTGGGTAACCGGTATCCGCTGCATCCGTATGGAACTTGGCGAGCCGGACGCTTCCGGAAGAAGAAGACCGGTTGAGATTCCAGGATCTGAGTTCGAAATTGAAGTAGACGAAGTTATCATGTCTCTTGGCACTTCCCCGAACCCGCTGATTTCTTCCACCACCTACGGTCTGGATGTCAACAGAAGAAAATGTATCGTAGCTGAGGAAGAAACCGGAAAGACCAGCAAAGAAGGCGTTTACGCCGGCGGTGACGCTGTAACAGGTGCAGCAACCGTTATCCTTGCTATGGGTGCCGGAAAAGCCGGAGCTAAAGGAATTGATGAGTATATCAAAAGCAAAAATGCATAAGGCATTGCTTTTCTAAACTAAAAGCCATATAGACGCGGACAAAAAGTGATCTATATGGCTTTTGGTGTTTTTGACAGATATCCGAAAGGGTTTTAAGATTACAGAATGAAAATTACGATATTAACAGTAGGAAAAATCAAAGAGAAATATTTGCGGGATGCGATCGCCGAGTATTCGAAGCGCCTCAGCCGCTATGCAAAGCTGGAAATTATCGAGGTGGCGGATGAAAAAACGCCGGACAACGCGAGTGAAACCGTAGAGACGAATATCAAAAATAAAGAAGCAGAGCGCCTTCTCAAATATATCCGGGATGACGCTTATCTGATTACATTGGAAATTAAGGGAAAACAGCTCACATCCGAGGAGCTGGCCCAGAAAATAGATACGCTCGGCGTGCAGGGAACGAGCCATATTATTTTTGTGATCGGCGGTTCCTTAGGGCTTGGCGAGGAAGTTCTGAAGCGTTCGAACTATGCGCTCAGTTTTTCGAAAATGACATTTCCGCATCAGTTGATGCGGGTTATTCTGCTGGAACAGATTTACCGGAGCTACCGCATTAACTGCGGGGAGCCATATCATAAATAGCTGCGAATAAGAGAGGTGTGATTGCGATGCGTGAAATGCGTTTAAAAAAGCGGGAGATTACAGATCCTGAAATTTTAAGAGAAATTCTGGAAAGCTGCGAGGTTGTGCGGATCGGGGCGATGGATGAGGAAGGCATGTTTATCGTGCCGATGAATTATGGATATGATGTCCGGGAAGAAGATGGAACTCTTCACGTCTGTCTGTACCTGCATGGGGCAAAAGAAGGGCGGAAGGCGGCTGCATTTGCAGCGGATCCGCGCGTGGCGGTGGAGATGGATTACAACCATGAAGTGATTACAGGTGACTATACGTGTGCGTATTCCTATGCGTACCGCAGTATCATGGGAAACGGAACCATCACGGAGGTGACAGATCCGGGGGCAAAGAAGAAAGGCCTGGGAAAAATCATGGCGCATATCGCACCGGAGGCGAAGATCGCTTTTCTGCCGGAGATGGTGGAGCGCGTTGCCGTATGGCGCATAGACATCGATACATTTACCGGCAAAGAGCGCAGACGAAAATAGAGTGTTCGAAGCTCCGCAGGCTGCAGACGGAAAAAGACAGCAGAAAGGACAGCAGAAATGATTAAAATTGATCTGATTACAGGCTTCCTTGGCTCAGGGAAGACGACTTTTTTGAAACAGTACGCAAAGTATCTGATGGCGCAGGGAAAGAACATCGGCATCCTGGAGAATGATTTTGGGGCAGTCAATGTGGATATGCTGCTTCTGCAGGAACTGCGCGGCGATCAGTGCGAGCTGGAGATGATTTCCGGCGGATGCGACAAAGAGACACACCGCAGACGGTTCCGCACGAAACTGATCTCGATGGGCATGAGCGGCTACGACCGCATTCTCGTGGAACCGTCGGGGATTTACGATGTGGATGAGTTCTTTGACACGCTGTACGACGAGCCGCTGAACCGCTGGTATGAGGCGGGAAGCGTCATCACGATTCTGGATGCCGGGCTCGATGAGAAGCTGTCGGAGGAAGAAGAGTATCTGCTGGCTTCCGAGGCGGCGAACGCTGGTAAAATCGTGCTGAGCAAAGTACAGAATGTTTCGGAGGAAAAGAAAGAAGAAACGATTGCCCATCTGAACCGCACGCTCGAGCAGGCAGGCTGCAGAAGACAGTTTTCTGATGCAGAAATTTTACAGAAAAACTGGGATGATCTGACAGAGGATGATTTCAAAATGCTCTCCGAATGCAGTTACCGTTCGGAGGGTTACCGGAAGCTGGATTTCGGCGAGCAGCAGACATTTGATTCGCTCTGCTTTCTGGAGCCGAAGATTACGGAAGAAGCGCTGAAAAAGGCAGCAGAAGCAATCTTTGCGGATCCATCATGCGGCAATGTATTTCGGATCAAAGGAATTGTAAAGACGGGCGAAACTGTGTGGAGCGAAATCAATGCGACGCGGGAACAGATGACATTCCAGGCAGTGCCGGAGAGCCAGGAAGTGCTGATTGTAATCGGCGCGGGGCTTTCAAAAGAGCGGATTAGTGGAATTCTCGGAATTAAGTAAAAAATGGAGCATGACGGAAAGGGGTATTTTCCATCATACTCCTGCTGGTTTGGCTAAATAGCAGTTACTGTGAAATGCGCTGCCGTTCTGACAGTGTGGGGAACGGAATGATTTTGGAATCCCGTGCATCATCCGGTGTACAAAGAGCAGTCAACGGCTGCGGCTGATTTTCCATGGTCTGGAAGGAGAGAATGCCATCTTTCCATAAAATGATATCATCCGGTGAATGGACGGCAAAATAGCGGTGCAGCACATCGAAAAGAGAGGATGGAACTGCCGCAAGATCGTGCTCGGGATCGCTGGAATATAGAAAGATCCGGCTTCCCGGAAAACGACGGGAATAGATACCGGCAGAGGGAGCGGTAAAATCCGGGTTTTCGGTAAAATATAAGGATCTTTCTGCGGGTCCGGAAAACGGAATAGACAGCGTTGTGGAAACAACTGGCGCTTCTTCTGCAAGGGCTGGCTGCTTCTGAAATTTGCACAGGAATGGTATATTTTGAAAAAATGTATATTTCTTTTTCATAAGACTCACCTTTCAGCCGGAAAAGATCTGGCATTTGGCAGGGTGGATGTTATCGTTTACTTTAATTTTATCTTATCAGAAGTGCAGAAATAACAGGGTTAAACATTTGTAAAAAGCGTGTAAAACATCTTAAAGAGAAAGAAAAGAGAGGGGGAATCATATGGAACAGGAAGTAATGCAGGCCATTCGGGCAGAACTGGAAAGCAATATAGATGCAAAATACCGGGAATTTCACAGCTCTCTTGTTCCGGGACAGAACTGTCGGATTCTTGGTGTCCGCATTCTGGTTTCGCGACGGATTGCAAAAGCGACAGCAAGAGACCACTATGAAGTTTATACCGAACAGTTTAATCCGGAAGTCTACGAGGAGCTTCTGATCCGCGGAATGATGATCGGCTACGGAAAGCTGACCCGTGAAGAACAGACGGCAGAACTGGACCGCTTCGTGCCGATGATCAACAGCTGGGGAATCTGTGACAGCTCCTGTGCAACGTGCCATTTTATGAAGAAAGACCAGGAGTATTGGTATGGATATCTGCAGAAATGGCTGAAAAGCAGCCGGGAATATGAAATCCGGTTTGGTGTTGTGTGTCTGCTGGACTTTTTTATCAACGAAGCGTATATCGATGCTGTGCTGGAGGAGATGAAAAAGATTCATCACGATGGCTATTACGTAAAAATGGCCGTCGCCTGGGCAGTATCGATCTGTTATATTCATTTTCCGGAAAAGACACAGAAACTGCTGAAAGAAAACAGTCTCGATGACTGGACACATAACAAAACAATTCAGAAAATCAGAGAGTCGCTGCGGATCAGCAAAGAAGAAAAAGAGATGCTGAAAACCTGGAAGAGATAAAAAGAAAACCGTATCGCCGCGTTTCGAATATCGCAGCAATACGGTTTTCTTTCTCTTTTTTGAACTTATTCGTCCCATCCCTCAAAAAGCCGGATGTTGACGGCAATATTTCTTGCAATTTCACCTTCGCTTTTCCCGAGATCTGCCACATCCGATACCGGCGGAAAATCAGGTTCTTCTTCCGTCAGTTCCAGAGAGATCCAGTCATAGGCGGAGTGAATGGCATCTTCCAGCGCCTCGTCGAGGGTATCCCCTTTTGCATAGCAGCAGGCGAGATCTGGAAAATAACCTTCGTAGGTTCCCTGTTCGGTTTTATGAAAAACGGCTGGATAAGTAAATTTCATAGTGTTTCTTCCTTCTTCCTTTTCTTTTTCACGGAAATTCTTTTTTATCGTAGCACTTTTTCTCAAAAGATACAATGCCTAAAATACAATTGATCGTATTTGTAATCTATGCTAGAATGAAAAACAGATAATTGGAAAATACAAATGAAACCAAGGGAGGATTTCTCTTTGATAAAAGTAATTTTGTGGGACATCGACGGAACACTTCTGAATTTTAAGATGTCGGAACGATATGCAATTGATTACTGTTTCAACAAGTTTCATATGGGAACCTGCACGGACGAAATGCTGCAGCGCTACAGCGTGATCAACCGCGGTTACTGGGAGCGGCTGGAGACGGGAGAGCTTACGAGAGAACAGGTGATGCTTGGACGGTTCCATGAATTTTTTGAATCGGAAGGACTGCCGACGGATCAGGTAAAGGTATTCAATGATGAATATCAGATCCGCCTCGGCGATAAGGCTTTCTTCTGCGATCACGGAGATGAACTGGTAAAACAGCTGAAAGCTACCGTAAAACAGTATGCAGTAACAAATGGAACCACTGTTGCACAGGAGCGTAAACTCCGCTTTTCCGGGCTTGATCAGCTTCTGGACGGCGTTTTTATCTCGGAACAGGTCGGTGTGGACAAGCCGCAGAAGGCTTTTTTTGATGCGGTATGGAACGAAATCGGAAGTTATGCACCGGATGAGGTTGTGATCGTCGGCGACTCCCTCACAAGTGATATCCGCGGCGGAAAAAATGCAGGAATCCTGACCTGCTGGTACAACCCGGATCATCTTCCGAACAAAATTGAAGTTACACCGGACTGTACCATCGACAATCTTCAGGATATCCTTTCGTATCTGGATGAAAGCAGGTGATTTGCTAATGAGAACACGCGTATTACAGGAAAAAAATTATGCGGAGCGGATGCAGAATGGTGTGGAGCCGTACCTCGCCGCTCATGCAGAAGAATTTTACTGGGAAAGGGAGAGCGGTCATCCGATTCATGTTCTTCGTTACCGCGCATTCCGCCCGAGAGGTGTTGTTGTAATCTCACACGGTTTTACGGAAAATGCAGAGAAATATAAAGAGATCGTGTATTATTTTATCAAAGAGCATTTTCATGTTTATCTGCCGGAACACTGCGGCCACGGAAAGAGCTACCGTCTGGTGGAGGATCCGTCGCTTGTTTATGTCGATTCCTACCATCGTTATGTAGAAGATCTGCTCTTTGTTGCACGAAAAGCAAAAGCAGAGGCATGCGGTCTTCCGCTCGTTCTCTATTCTCACTCGATGGGCGGCGGAATCGCAGCAGCAGCGGCCGCCAAAGCGCCGCATCTGTTCCGGAAAGTGGTCTTGAGTTCGCCGATGATCCGTCCGCTGACCGGAAAAGTGCCGTTCGCCGATGCAAAACGGATCGCAGCTTTTGCCTGTGCCACAGAACGAGGCACACAGTATGTGGTAGGACAGAAACCATACCAGGGAATCGAAAGCTTTAAACAAAGTTCGTCCCTCTCCCGTCCGCGCTTTCTCTATTACCAGCAGAAGCGGGAAAAAGAGCCGCTGTATCACCTAAATGCCGCTTCTTACGGATGGCTCCATGCCGCCGCACATCTGTACCGCGATCTGATGCGGAGCGGATGGAAACGGATCGAGGCTCCTGTCCTTTTATTTCAGGCGGAGAACGATCATCTTGTGTCCAACCGTGCCCAGGAGCGGATGATCCGGAAAATGGCAGAACGCCGTCCCGGCATGGCAAAAATGGTAAAAGTACCGGGCGCAAAGCATGAATTGTTTGGAACCAGAGGGCGCATGCTCCAGACGTACTGGAATATGGTATTTGCTTTTTTGGAAAAAGATCTGTAACAAAAGAGAAGGGATGACAAAATGACACAGACAGAAATCGAAGAATATATTACCCAGTTTCCTATCTATCAGTATGCATTTGTAAAACCGGAGGACATCGAATTCAATGACCGGGTCCGCCAGATCTGCAAAAAGGAGTGCTCCCGCTACGGAGCCTCCTGGTCCTGCCCGCCGGCGGTCGGCACTGTTGAAGTCTGTAAGGAGCGTTGCATGAACTACGATCACGTTCTGTTCTTCTCCAGCATCGCAGAAGTGGACAACATCATGGATATGGATGAGACATTAAAAACAAAATCGGAGCACGAAAAAATCACACGCGAAATCGAGCAGCATTTAAAAGACAAAACCCTGCTCACCTTCGCCCTTTCCTCCGATTCCTGCCAGCTCTGCGATAAATGTACCTACCCGAGAGGCGGCTGCCGCCATCTTGAACTGATGCATCCATGCATCGAGAGCCACGGCATCGTTGTTGCAAACCTGATTGAAAAAAACATGATGGATTATTACCTCGGTGAGCATATGGTCATATGGTTCAGCATGATTTTCTATAAAGAATCGTAATCTGTGATGTAATTTTCCATTCTTTCAAACGTATTTACAGTAGAGGATTTCGCTGTAAGAAATTCAGAAAATACACAAGAGGGGGAATGAAATATGCTGAGAAAGGCAGGAAATTTTCTCAGGTATCTGTTCGGTATTCTGATGATGCTGGCGGGAGCCGGTTACTGGAAAGAGGAGAAGGCATATGCATTGTCACTGCTGCTGCTTGGAATCTTTTTGCTTCCGGTTACCTGGAATACGATAAAGAAACGGTTTCATGTGGCGAAAGCACTTCCTGTGCTGCTTCCTGTGTTGCTGCTGGTTTCCGCCTGTGCGCTGACACCTGTGACGTACAGCAGTAAGGAAACACAGAAGGCATCTGCAGAGTCTGTTTCCGTCAGCGTTACGGCAGCGCCGACGAAAAAAGCGACGCCGACCCCGACTGAAACATCAACACCAACGCCGACAGCAACACCGACCGAAACACCAACGCCGACTGCTACCCCAACTCCAACGGCTGACCCGACCGAGACGCCGACACCTGAGCCAACCATAGAAGCTGCGGCGGAAGAAACCGCTGAAACGCAGGCAGCGGAAGAATCACAGCCGGCAGTGACTGCCGAAGAACCACAGGTAACGGAAGCTCCGCAGGAATCGGATCCGTATGGAGGACAGCTCGTGTGGATTTCAGAGACCGGATCGAAGTACCATAACAAAAATAACTGCGGCAGAATGAATCCGGATCGGGCATATCAGATGACAAGAGAAAATGCAGAAGCCCAGGGGTATGAACCCTGCAAAAAATGTTTTTAAAAAAGAGAAATGAAACCCCGCAGCCTGATCGGGCAGGAAACCCCAGCGGCTGCGGGGTATTTTTGTGCTTTTTTCTGCATAAAATAGCGATAGAACAAAAAGCAGACCCGCAAAGCGGAGGAGGTTTTGGATGCGAAAAAAGAAAAAGCAGAAAAAATCACTCCATCCGCCGGGCGGGGAGGTGCTTTCGGCGATGCAGGTTCCGTCAGATCTTGCTTTTGGTGAGCCGGTTGTGACGTTTTACGGCGGGAGAGAAGTGCAGATTGAAAATTACCGCAGGATTCTGGAATATAATGCGTGCCGCCTCTGCGTGCTTACACAATATGGCAGGCTGCTCCTTGTGGGAGAGGGAATCCGGATTGTTTCGTATTCCGGGGAGGAGATGCGGGTGGAAGGGAGAATCGATCAGGTGACGTTTCAATAAGTGTAATGATTCCAATCATTCCAATGCTGAAAAGGGGGTGTGCGTTTGCAGAGGGGAAAGGCTTTCTGGAAAGGCAGTGTGCGGATTCGTGTGACGGGCCGTGAACCGGAGCGTTTTTTCAATCTGTGCGGGCACCATAACATCACACTGTGGGACGTGACAGAACACAAGGGCTGTTTTGATATGAGCCTTCTTCCGGAAGATTTTTTCCGCCTCCTGCCGATCCGCCGCAAGAGCGGTGTGCGCATCCGAATACAGAAAAAACAGGGACTGCCTTTCTTTTACCGGCGAAGTTTAAAAAGAAAGGCATTTTTTATTGGTATTTTTCTCTGCCTGGCGGGACTTTACACGCTGTCGCAGTTCATCTGGAATATTCATGTGGAAGGAAATTACGCGAACAGTACGCAGACGATCTTAAACAGCCTTGACGCGGCCGGGATTCATCATGGAAGCTGGAAAAAACGTGTGGACTGCAGCCAGACCGCATCGTATCTGCGGGAGCAGTTTCCGAATCTGACCTGGGTGTCCGCAAAAATAGAAGGGACGCAGCTTGTCCTTGCGGTAAAAGAAAACGTAGACGGCTATGTGATCGAAGAAAAAGCAGATGATCCGCAGAATCTTGTGGCGAAAAAAGAAGGGACGGTCGTGCGTATTATCACACGGAACGGCATTCCGCAGGTGCTCCCCGGTGATACATGTCAAGCGGGAGACATTCTTGTAAAGGGCGAGATTCCGCTTGTGAATGACAGTGGGGAAACGTATGATTATTCTTATGTTCACGCAGACGCGGATATTGACCTTGAGACGACGTGGTACTATTATGATACCTTTCCGCTTTCCCATACGGTACGGACATATCAGAAAGCAGAGAAAAAAACGCCGGTATTCCAGATTTCTGCTTACCGATTTTTCCTTGGAAATCTGCTGCCGGAGAATTTTGTGGAGAGTTTGCGGAGCATGACCGGAACGGCGGATCAGAAAACAGAGAAAAGGGAAAATGGAGCAGACGAGGAAGTATCCCTTCAGCAGCTTTATCTGACAGAAAACTTTGCCCTTCCGTTTTATTTCGGCTACCGTCAGAAATTTCCTTTTGAAATTCAGAAAGAAACTTACTCAGAACACGAGGCAAAAGAAAAAGCCTCGCAGAATTATCAGAAATTCCACAGAAATTTATCAGAAAAAGGACTTCAAATATCGGAGAATCATGTTACAATAGAACTTAACGATACGTCATGTATCACAAAAGGGACACTTCGCGTGATAGAACGGGCCGTAGAAGCACAGCCCTGCGAAATGCAGAAGATGTCGGATGGAAAGGAAACAATGGTAGATGAACAGCAATAACAACATGATAGAACTGCAGATGGAACTGCCCATCGAACATGAAAAGAAAGTATTCGGCCAGTTTGATGAACACATCAAAATCCTGGAGAGATCCCTGGCGGTTACGCTGATCTCCCGGGACGGCGTTTTAAAAATTGTAGGCCCGGCATCGAATGCAGCGCGCGCAAAGGAATGTCTGACACAGCTTCTGGAGCTCTCACGCCGCGGAAATGATATCACCACACAGAACGTCAATTATGCAATCTCACTTGTTATGGAGGACAGCGGAAGCAGCCTTGCTGAAATCGACAGTGACTGCATCTGCCACACGGTCGCAGGCCGTCCGGTCAAACCGAAAACACTCGGTCAGAAAGCGTACGTGGATGCGATTCGGGAAAAGATGGTCGTCTTCGGCGTCGGCCCTGCCGGAACCGGAAAAACATACCTTGCAATGGCGATGGCGATCACCGCGTTCCGAAACGATGAAGTAGGACGTATTATCCTGACGCGTCCGGCGATTGAGGCGGGTGAAAAACTCGGTTTCCTGCCTGGCGACCTGCAGAGTAAAATTGACCCGTATCTGCGGCCGCTCTACGACGCGCTGTATCAGATCATGGGAGCAGAGAGCTTTCAGAAAAACATGGAAAAAGGCCTGATTGAGGTTGCGCCGCTCGCGTACATGCGAGGCCGTACGCTCGACAATGCGTTTATTATCCTTGATGAGGCACAGAATACGACACCGGCGCAGATGAAGATGTTCCTGACCCGTATCGGTTTCGGTTCCAAAGTCATTGTAACCGGAGATGCCTCTCAGAAGGACCTTCCTTCCGGTACACGCTCCGGCCTTGATGTGGCAATGCAGGTACTGAAAAAAGTAGACGGAATTTCCTTCTGCGAGCTGACGAGCAAGGACGTTGTCCGTCATCCGCTGGTGCAGAAGATTGTACAGGCTTACGATGAATACGAAAAGAAAGCAAAGCCGGAAAATCACAGCGGCAGAGCAAAAAGTACGACGAGAAAACGGAGGGAAAATAAATGACACTGACGTTTGAAAATGAACAGGATTTTGACCTTGGATTTGATCCGGAAGAGGTTGCAGCAGCGGTAATCAATGGTGTGCTGGATCAGGAAGCGTGCCCGTATGAGGCAGAAGTAGAACTGATTCTGACCGATCCGGAAAATATCCGCACCATGAACCGGGAACACAGAAACATTGACCGGGAGACAGACGTGCTTTCTTTCCCGATGGTAGATTATCCTTCTCCGGCTTCGTTCGATTTTCTGGAGACGGAAGAGGGAGATGACTGTTTTAACCCGGACAGCGGTGAGCTGATGCTGGGTGATATCGTAATTTCTGTTGCGCGCGCAAGAGCGCAGGCGGAGGAATACGGTCATTCTTTAAGACGCGAATTTGCTTTTCTTGTTGCACACAGTATGCTGCATCTTCTGGGTTATGATCATATGACACCGGAGGAAGCAGCCGTGATGGAGGCAAAGCAGGAAGAGGTGCTGCAGCGTCTCGGTATCACAAGAGACTGATTGAAAGCAGAAAAGGAGGGGTCTTTATCAAAAAGAGAGGGTTTTACACATTGGGGATTGCTCTGCTGGGAAGCATGATGCTGTTCGGATGCCGGAAAATTGGGGAAACGGCACCGGAAACTGCATCGGCAGGAACTTCTTATGTCTCAGAAGAGACAGCAGGGGAAAGCAAGACAGAAACGAAAGCTACGGAACCACCGGTCCCGACCGAAGATCCGGCACCGGAGCCGCTGGTTCCGGAAGCGATTGAGCCGACACCCGCGGAGGATGCGCTGCCGGAAGGTATGGTGAAAAGTTATCTGACAGGAGAACCTGTCGCCGAAGTACAGGGAAGAAGGCGCCCGGTGGCGGTTATGCTGAGCAATATCATCAGCGCCTGCCCGCAGAGCGGTATCAGCCGTGCGGGAGTGATCTATGAAGCGCCGGTCGAAGGCGGCATTACGCGCCTGATGGGGCTGTTTGAAAACTATGATGATCTCGAAAAGATCGGATCGGTGCGGAGCTGCCGCGAATATTATGTGTATCTGGCAGCGGGATTTGACGCTCTGTATTACCACTATGGACAGGCGGCGTATGCGATTCCGCTGCTCGAATCGGATCACATAGACAATGTGAACGGCATGGAGTATTCGGAACAGGTGTATTACCGGACGTCGGATCGTCCGTCGCCGCACAATGCGTATTTGGATGCGGCCGGGATTGCAGCGGGAATCGATCTCTGCGGCTACCGGACATCTTACAAAGACGGTTATGACGGATTTTTCCAGTTTGCATCCCAGGCAGAACCGGAAACGCTGGAACAGGGACGAAATGCCGCCTATGTGGCACCGGGCGGATATTTCCACAACAATCCGTGGTTTTCGTACGATGAGGCGAGCGGCACGTATTTGCGTTATCAGTTCGGGGAACCGCAGATCGATGAGATGACACAGGAACAGCTTGCGGTGAAGAACATTATCGTGCAGTACTGTTCCTGGAAAAAGTATGATGACAATGCGGAATATCTCGATATCGATGTGGTAAACGGCGGAACGGGAACGTATATCACAAGCGGAAAGGCCATCGACGTGACATGGAGCAAGGATGATCCGTGGGGCGTCACAAAGTACCGGGACAGCAATGGAGAGGAGATTAAACTGAATCTTGGAAAAACATGGGTTCTGATTGTTTTGGATAATTATGCAGATGAGACTGAAATCCGGTGATAAAGCTGGATTTCAGGATTTTTCTCAGATCGGCTGGACAGATCCTGTGTTTTGCGGTAAGATAAAAAGAAAATCCGGTCATTTAACCGAATCAAGCAAGTCCCTCGCTTCTAAAGCGGTGGGATGAATTGTTAAAAGAAACATAACGGCAGTGGCAGGCGGAGAGAAATCGGTATCCTCCACTGACATGAGGCGAGTCACAGTCGAACTATTTTCGACATGTCAGACTCTGTGAAAATACCGACTGTGAGTTGAAACAAAGGAGAAAAATACAGAAAATGGAAATTAATATACAGAGAATCAACGAACTTGCCCGCAAGGCGAAAGCAGAAGGGCTGACACCGGCGGAGAAAGAGGAGCAGCAGAAGCTTCGGAGAGAATATATTGCAGCCGTAAAAATGAACCTCCGTACCCAGCTCGACAATATTGATGTGCAGGAGAAAGACGGAACGATTGTAAATCTGGGGGAGCGTTATGGAAGCAAAAGGAAACATTAGAAAAGAAGTTTTTGCCCGAAGAAGAGCAGCCACACAGGAAGAAATCCAGGAAAAGAGCCGTATGATTTATGAGAAAATCACGGCTCTGCCGGAGTTTCTGGATGCGGACTGCTTTTTTGCGTATATGGACTTCAAAAAAGAAGTCATGACACGGGATCTGATCGAAAAAGCGCTGGAGATGGGGAAAACCGTCGCTGTGCCGCGCGTGGAAGGCGACGATATGGTTTATTATGAGATCAAAGATTTCTCCACGCTGAAATCCGGCTATTTTGGTATTATGGAGCCGGACGGCGGAAAGGTCTGCACGCGGGAAGAGGGCTTTTTGCTGGTACCCGGCGTGGCCTTTGATTCGGCGCGCCACAGAGTCGGATATGGAAAAGGATTTTATGACCGCTTTCTTGCCGCACACCCAGGGTTTACAACGGTTGCAGCGGCGTTTGAGTTTCAGCTGTTTGATGCGGTGCCGTTCGAGGAGACGGACATTCTGCCGCAGATGCTGGTGACAGAGCAGAAGATTTACCGTTAAGCCAATTACGATAAGACAACACGAGGAGGAGACGAGTATGATGAAGCTGGAAGAAATCGGAACGAGAGCCCGCCAGGCGGAGCCTGTGCTTCGAATCATGGAGACGGAGAAGAAAAACCGTGTGCTGAAAAAAGCAGCGGAAAACCTTGTGGCAGACGCCGAAACGATTATCGCAGCCAATGCGCTGGATATGGAGCATGGAAAAGAAAAAGGCATGTCCCAGGGCCTTCTGGACCGGCTCTTTCTGGATAAAAGCCGGATTGAAGCAATGGCAGAAGGCATGTGCCAGGTATCCGAGCTGGATGACCCGATCGGGGAAGTGCTGGGAATGAAAAAGCGCCCGAACGGTCTTCTGATCGGACAGAAACGCGTTCCGCTCGGTGTTGTCGGCATCATCTACGAGGCACGTCCAAATGTGACGGCGGATGCATTTGCACTCTGCTTCAAAACGGGAAATGTCGTGATTTTAAAAGGCGGAAGCGATGCAATCCACTCGAATACGGCGATTGTTGCCTCACTGCGGAAAACACTGAAGGAGGAGCAGGTGCCGGAGGATGCGCTGCTTCTGATCGAAGATACTTCACGTGAGACAACGGCACAGTTTATGAAGATGAACCGCTATGTCGATGTTCTGATTCCGCGCGGCGGTGCCGGACTGATCCGCGCTGTCGTGGAAAACAGCACGATTCCTGTCATTGAGACGGGAACCGGAAACTGTCATATCTACGTGGATGAGACAGCCGATCTTTCCATGGCAGTGGATATTATTCTGAACGCAAAAACACAGCGCGTCGGCGTATGTAATGCATGTGAATCGATTGTGGTACACGAAAATGTACGTGAAAAACTGCTCCCGGTTCTGGAGGAACGATTAAAAGAAAAACATGTGGAAATGCGCGCAGACGAAAAGGCAAGAGAATACATGCCGGAAGCAGAAGAAGCGACAGAAGAGGACTGGGGAAAAGAGTATCTCGACTATATCGTATCCATTAAAACGGTTTCCTCTATTGACGAAGCGATCGCGCACATCAACTGCTACAACACAAAACACTCCGAGGCGATCATCACCAACGACTACACCCACGCCCAGAAATTCCTGGACGAAATCGACGCAGCGGTGGTCTACGTCAACGCCTCCACCCGCTTCACCGACGGCTTCGAATTCGGCTACGGTGCCGAAATCGGAATCAGCACCCAAAAACTCCACGCCAGAGGCCCGATGGGACTGCTGGCGCTGACGTCGATTAAAAATATCGTATACGGAACGGGACAGATCCGAAAATAAAAGAAGAAAGATCCGATGGAAGGGGAGTGCATTTACAGCAAGAAAATGCGCTCCCTGTCTTTGCGCACGTCACAAAGCCATCTGACCATATAAGAAATACATAGAAATCGAGGAAACGTTATTATGAAAAACGAAACAGAAAAAACAGTCATGCGCGGAGAACTGGCACTTTTGATGGTTGTCGTCCTGAACAGTCTCGGCGTTCTTTTGATGCTGCATTCCGGGTCCGGGATTTCGGCGATTTCGAGTGTTCCGTATGCATTTCGGAAGGTGATGCCGTGGCTTACGCTTGGAACGTGGACGTATATTTTCCAGGGACTGCTCGTCTGTACGCTGATGCTTATGCGGAAAAAATTCGTCCCCACTTACCTGTTCAGTTTTGTGGTCGGCTTTGTGTTTGGAGAACTGATGGATCTTCACGAGCTCTGGATTACACGTCTTCCGGTAAATCTGCCGCTGCGCGTGCTCTATTTTGTGCTGAGCTATCTGATTCTCTGTTTCGGTATTGCGCTTTCAAACCGCTGCAAGCTCCCGATTGTCCCGACGGATCTGTTCCCGCGTGAAGTATCTGATATCACGAAAGTGCCGTATTCCAGAATTAAAATCGGCTTCGATGTGACCTGCCTTATGGTAACCGCATTGCTCACCTTCTTCGGACTTGGAAGAATCGAAGGTCTTGGAATCGGAACGGTAGCAGCTGCTTTTACGATGGGAAAAGGCATTGTGCTGATGGGAAAACTGCTGGATAAAAAGTTTGCGTTTGTCTCCGTTTTATCACCGGAAAGACCGTAAAATGCAGGGCTGATATTTGATCGTAAAAAATTAGAAAAAAATGTAAAATCCTCTTGAAATCAAGGGGATTTTACTATATAATGAGCAGGACAAAAACAACTGCAGAGTAAGTTCATATGCGTAAAGTGCTCCCAGGATAGAGAGTAGCCAGGGAGACGAAAAGAGAAAATCTTGCGGTATATGAATTGCATCTCGCTGCAACAGAAGATAGAGACAAGAGATTATCTCCTATTGTAGTCAGATATCTGTAAAGGAGGTAATTTTTTTATGCAGAAAAATGCAAATGAAACAGCAAAAGAAACAAAAAACATGTTTCTGCAGTCAGCAAAAGAGCTGAAAGCAGTCACAACCCTCGCAGCCTGTGCCATGTTCGCAGCGCTGGCGATGATTCTGAACCAGGTAGCATCGATTGATATCGGGCCTTATGTCCGCATTGGATTTTCCGGAATCCCGAACCGCCTTGTCGATTACCTGTTCGGACCAGTGACAGGATGTCTTTTCTCCGGCATTCTTGATGTCGTAAAATACTTCCTGAAACCGAGCGGCCCGTTCTTCTTCGGATTCACCTTTAATGCGATGCTGGCATCTTTTATGTATGGATGCTTCTACTATCGCAAAAAACTGACCATCAAACGTGTGCTTGCAGCCAAGTTCATCGTTATGCTGACTGTCAACGTACTGCTGAACACCCTGTGGCTCAGCATGCTGTATGGAAAAGGAATCATGGTGCTTCTTCCGGCACGTGCCTTAAAGAACCTGATTATGTGGCCGATCGATTCCATCATTTTCTACAGCCTGACGAAGTTGATCGAGCAGACCGGCGTCTTCCGCATGTTCCATGCAAGAACCGCTGCACAGGCACAGAAATAAAGAAAAATTCAGACACCATCAAAACGATACATTTACCAATCTGCAGAAAAGGTACTGTCCGCCAGAACAAAAAGGAAGCGGATGGGTTTTGTCGGAAAAGAAAAGCGAAAAAGAACTGCGGCAGGAACTTCCCCAAAAGGAAGCCTGCCGCAGTTCTTTTTGTATGAAAATCCCATCAGGCGGACAGCGATTTTACTGATATCCGTGATCTGACCAGTCATGGTTTTTGATCCGCTCGTAATCCTCCTCTGTAATCGGAAGAATCGTTCCATGCTTGTAGCCGTATGGGAACGAGAAGGAAGCATCAGAACGAACAAATTTTCCGGAAGCAAGGCTGTCTGCAACAAACGGCACATATCCCTGGCCGGCACCCGGAACGCCGTCGTTGACAGCTTCCCAGTGGAAACCATCGCGGCTGATGCCGAAATAAACCTGTTCGCCGTCCGGTGTTGTTTTTTCCCGAAAATGAACAAATAAATATGCCTGTGCCATAAAATAAAACTCCTTTATGCATATGTTTGGATGAAAAATTCAGATGTTCTGTTTTTCAGGCCATACCTTATACGGTTCCATTATTTTGTAAGACGGATCACATTCCAGCTGTGTTTTCCAAGAACGGTGTGCATTTTTCCATTCTCCAGTTTGGTGGCATCGGAATGGGTCGGAGTAACGTGGTTCGGATCTGCTTCGGTGTTGACCGCTTTCATATCGTCGTTTGTCAGCACGATGTGCTCAGCCAGACGGCATCCTTCGAACTGACGCAGATCGCAGGAAACCTCCATATCCTCATCCAGGCTCTTGTTGACTGCAAAAATGGTCAGTGCATCGTTTTCCTCATCCCAGATGCAGACAGAATCGAGATACGGAGCTTCGCCGTACGTTTTGCTCTCGTAAACCGGTGTCAAAACCTGTGTATTTAAGACGGTTCCGCGGCCGTATACGCTTGCATGCATGTATGGATAGAAGATCGTCTGACGCCATGCACCGGTATCGGATGTCATGATCGGAGCGATAACGTTGACAAGCTGTGCAAGGCAGGCGATTTTGACACGGTCTGCGTGACGCAGGAGTGTGATCAGCATGCTTCCGACGAGAAGTGCATCCTCAAAGTTGTAAACATCCTCAAGCTGATGCGGTGCGCGTACCCATTTCTCCAGCTTCTGATCCTGCTCATTGCTGTGATACCATACGTTCCACTCATCGAAGGAAAGGTTAATCTGCTTTTTGCCGTGTTTTTTCGCTTTGACTGCATCACAGATCGCAACTACACCGGAGATGAAATCATCCATGCCCTTGGAGCTTGCCAGGAAATCGACAGTATCATTTGCATAATTTCCGTAGTACTGGTGTAAAGAAAGGTAATCCACCTCATCATAGCATTCGTCCAGAACCGTATATTCCCAGGAACCGAAAGTTGGCATCGTAAGATTGGAGCTTCCGCAGGCAACAGTTTCAATCGTCGGATCCATGAATTTCATCAGACGGGAAGTCTCTGCTGCAATACGTCCGTACTCAGAAGCGGTCTTATGTCCCATCTGCCACGGTCCGTCCATCTCGTTGCCGAGGCACCAGAGTTTGATGTTGTGTGGATCTTTGTAACCGTGGGATTTTCTCAGATCACTGTAGTAGGTGCCGCCCTTGAAGTTGCAGTACTCCAGCACATTTTTTGCGTCTTCCGGTCCGCGGGTTCCGAGATTGACGGCCATCATAATGTCACTGCCGGCTTTTTTCGACCAGTCAGCAAACTCATTCAGACCGAATTCGTTTGTCTCAATCACGCCCCAGGCAAGATCTGGTTTTGCAGGCCGTTTGTCTTTCGGGCCTACGCTGTCTTCCCAGTGAAAACCGGAGACAAAGTTTCCGCCCGGGTAACGGACGATCGGTACTTGAAGCTCTTTGACAAGAGCCCGGGTATCTTTTCGGAAGCCCTGCTCGTCGGAGAGAACACTTCCTTCCTGATAGATGCCCTCGTAAACGGCGCGTCCCAGGTGCTCGATAAAGGAACCGAAGATTCGTTTGTCAACTTTTCCGGTAAGAAAATATTTGTCAATGATAATCTCTGCTTTTTTCATACTTAAAAATCCTCCTGTTAAAAGAAATGTTCGTTTTCAGACACGATCCAGAAAAACAAAGGATCACCGGCGTGTCTATGATTTTATTCCACCGTTTCGCTTTCGCTTTGGATAGTTTCAATTTTAGCAGGAAGATAGAAAAAAACCAGAGATTTTTGTCCGGCAAATTTGACTTTTTTTCCGGTTTTGCGGTAAAATAGGGAGAAGAAAAGAAAAGGGGAAACGAGAAGAATGGAATTTTCAGTTCATATTTGTGAATATAATAGATCCAACGCCGATTATGAGACGATATATCGGCCGGAGGGCAGCGGGGACTATCTGTTTCTGTTGTTTAAAACGCCGATGAAGGTGTATGACAGAACTGCGTTTTTCATTGCACAGGAAAATGCCTGCCTTTTTTACACGCCGGATCACGAGCAGCATTATCAGGCTGTTCAGAAGTTTCGCAACAGCTATGTCCATTTCTGGTGCGGTGAGAATCTGGGTGAAACGTATGGAATTCCGCAGAATGCTGTTTTTTATCCACAGAACACGGAAGCAATTGATGAGCTGATTCGCCTTTTGCAGAGGGAATACATTGTGAAAGATCCATACGCAGTGGAATATGAGGAAGCACTGGTTCGTCAGATGATGATTACGGCATCGCGCGGTATGCGGCTGTACCAGAAAGCGGCAGAGGAGCCGGCCGGACTGTATCAGGAATTCCAGGAGCTGCGCCTTAAGATGTTGAGCCATTATGAGAAAGACTGGACGACAGAAAAGCTTTGCCAGATGGCCAATATGGAAAAAAGCCAGTTTTATTCTTATTATAAACAGTTTTTCAGCAGCACCCCGCACAGCGATCTGATTGAAGTACGGCTCGACAAGGCGAAAAATCTTTTGACAAATCAGGCACTTTCCATCGGACAGACCGCGGAAATCTGCGGTTTTTCCAATCTGTCTCATTTCAGCCGCTATTTCAAACGCCACTGCGGATGTTCTCCGCGGGAATGGCAGCAGCAAGGCGGAAAAAGCATAAAATATAAAGTGAAGTTGCAGGAAGATGAGAAATGCTATAGCTTTTCCCAATAGCTTATGCTAAAATATTCAGAAGATGTTGGAGTCAAAAGGTACTTTGGCCATGATATCTTCAGAAAAAGTAAGAAAAAGGGAGAGCAGTATGAAAAAGAGAGAGTCATTTAACAGTCGGTGGGGATTTATCCTGGCCTGCATCGGTTCTGCAGTTGGAATGGGCAACATCTGGATGTTCCCTACCCGGGTTTCCTTGTACGGAGGAGGTTCCTTTCTGATTCCGTATTTCCTGTTCGTTGCACTGATCGGCTTTACCGGTGTGAGCGGGGAGATGAGTTTTGGCCGTGCCACAAGATCCGGTCCGGTTGATGCGTTCGGTTTTGCATGTGAAACGAAAGGAAAACGAAAAGCCGGAGAGGCGCTTGGTCTGATTCCGGTGCTGGGTTCCCTGGCAATGGCGATCGGTTATACGGTTGTCATGGGGTGGATTTTCAGGTACATGATCGGAACCTTTACCGGAAAGACACTGTCAGCTGTGAGCGTAGAGGATTTTGCCGGAGCGTTTGAATCCATGGCATCTGCGTTTGGAAACAATTTCTGGCAGATCGTAGCTCTTGTGGTTGCGATGGTCATTCTGGCATTTGGTGTTGGTAAGGGAATTGAGAAGGTCAATAAGGTGCTGATGCCTGTTTTCTTTCTCCTGTTTGTTGCACTTGGTATCTATGTTGCCTTTCAGCCCGGTGCAGCGGATGGATACCGTTATATTTTCCGTGTGGAACCAAAAGCACTTGCAGATCCGAAGACCTGGATTTTTGCACTTGGTCAGGCATTCTTTTCCCTGTCTGTAGCCGGAAACGGAACACTGATCTATGGTTCCTATTTGTCAGATGGAGAAAATATTCCGGCCGCCGCCGGAAGAGTAGCATTTTTTGATACGCTCGCTGCTATGCTTGCTGCGCTGGTTATTATCCCGGCGATGGCAACTACGGGAGCACAGTTAAATACAGGAGGACCTGGACTTCTGTTCATTTTCCTTCCGAATTTGATAAAGTCTATGCCGGGTGGCGCGCTGATCGCAATCGTTTTCTTTGTCGCTGTCTTTTTTGCCGGCCTTACCTCTCTGATTAACCTGTACGAAGCACCGATTGCAACGGTACAGGAAAAATTTCATCTCGGAAGAGTAGCAGCCTGCGGTGTGATCGGGGTTATCGGTGTGGTCGTATCTCTTCTGATCCAGGGCATTGTATCCCAGTGGATGGATGTTCTGTCGATCTACATCTGCCCGCTCGGCGCCGGCCTTGCCGGAGTCATGTTCTTCTGGATCTGCGGAAAGAAGTATGTGCAGTCCCAGGTAGACAAGGGAAGAAGCAGCAAATTCACGGATCTGTATTATCCGATCTGCAAATATATCTACGTGCCGATCTGTGTGCTGGTTCTGATTCTCGGAATCGTGCTTGGCGGAATCGGCTGAAACAATGTTGATAGAAAACGCGCCTGTCGTGCGGAAAAAAAGATCCGGCGGCAGGTGCGTTTTTTGATAAAATTTTTCAAATATATAAATCCGATTGAAATACTCGGAAAAAAGGTCTACAATCGGAGGCGAAAACAGAGATTTTAACCTCGAAGCAAAATAAGGAGGATATCAATATGGGAAAAAATCTTTTAACAGTGAAAGATTTAACGGTAAATGTAGAAGAAAAAGAGATCCTGCACGGCGTCAATCTTACGATTGGAAAAGGGGAGACGCATGTGCTGCTTGGACCGAATGGTACCGGAAAGTCGACGCTTGGCAATACGCTGCTCGGCAATCCGAAATATAACGTGACACGCGGCGAAATCTGGTTCCAGGGAAAGAACATCACAGAAGAGCCGGTCAATGAACGCGCCAAAATGGGACTGTTTCTCTCGTTTCAGAATCCGCTTGAGGTGCCTGGCGTAACCTTAAGCTCTTTTATCCGCAGCGCCGTCGAGTTAAAGACCGGCAAACGGATGCGTCTGTTTGAGTTCCGGAAAGAACTGGAAAAAGCAATGGAAGTTCTGCAGATGGATCCGTCGTATGCAGACCGTGATCTGAATGTCGGATTTTCCGGCGGTGAGAAAAAGAAAGCCGAGATCTTGCAGCTTCTGATGCTCGAGCCGTCCCTTACCATTCTCGATGAGACCGACTCCGGCCTGGATGTCGATGCGGTCCGCACCGTTTCTGCCGGAATTGAGGCATACCGCAGAAAATGCGGAGGAAGTCTTCTGATCATCACGCACAGCACGAAGATTCTGGAATCGCTGATGGTGGATCAGACCCACATCATGGTGGAAGGTGAAATCGTCAAAACTGGCGATGCATCTCTTGTAGAGGAGATCAACCGGGACGGATTTGGAAAATACGAAAAGTCACTGGCGTAAAACCGAAGGTACAGAAAGGATGAAAACGCTGTGAGAGAAAAAAGTTATGTAGAGGATATTGACCGAAGCATCTATGATTTCAAAGACGATGAAAAGGATGCCTATAAAGTAAAAGCCGGCCTGACGCCGGAAATTGTACAGAAAATTTCGGATGAGAAGAAAGACCCTGCCTGGATGCAGCTGTTCCGTCTGCGTTCTTTACAGATCTACAACCAGATGCCGATTCCGGATTGGGGTCCGTCGATCGAGGCTCTGAACATGGATGACATCGTAACGTATGTCCGCCCGAATACCAAAATGAAAGCAAAGTGGTCCGATGTGCCGGATGACATCAAAAATACGTTTGAGCGTCTCGGCATCCCGCAGGCAGAGCGGAAATCACTCGCCGGCGTGGGCGCACAGTATGATTCGGAGCTGGTCTATCACAACGTCCGCGCGGAAGTTGCGGCGCAGGGTGTTGTCTATACCGATATGGAGAGTGCGCTGCATGGTGAGTACGCGGATATGGTGCGGAAACACTTTATGAAACTGGTGAAACCGACCGACCACAAATTTGCCGCACTGCACGGAGCCGTCTGGTCCGGAGGTTCGTTTGTCTATGTGCCGAAGGGGGTTTCCGTGGAAATCCCGCTGCAGTCGTATTTCCGCCTGAATGCGCCGGGCGCAGGCCAGTTCGAGCATACGCTGATTATTGTCGATGAGGACGCGGACCTTCACTTTATCGAGGGCTGTTCCGCACCGAAATACAATGTGGCCAACCTCCATGCCGGATGTGTGGAGCTGTTTGTCGGAAAGAATGCAAGACTCCGTTATTCTACGATTGAAAACTGGTCGAAGAATATGTACAACCTGAACACGAAGCGCGCGCAGGTCGAGGAGGGCGGAAAAATCGAGTGGGTTTCCGGTTCATTCGGCTCCCACGTTTCCTACCTGTACCCGATGAGCGTGCTGAAAGGAAGAGGCGCAAAGATGGAATTTACCGGCATCACGTTCGCCGGTAAGGGCCAGAATCTCGATACCGGAGCGAAGGTTGTCCACAGCGCGCCGGATACGAGTTCCTATATTAACACGAAATCGATCTCGAAGGACGGCGGCATCAGCACCTTCCGTTCGTCAGTCTCTGCAACAAAAGCGGCAAAGAACACGAAATCAGCCGTTTCCTGCCAGTCTCTGATGCTCGATGATATCTCCCGGTCAGACACGATTCCGGCGATGGATATCCGTACAAAAGATGCGAACATCGGCCATGAAGCACAGATCGGAAGCATCAGCGATGAAGCCGTCTTTTATCTGATGTCGCGCGGCATGACGGAAGAGGATGCGAGAGCGTGCATCGTCAGCGGATTCGCGGATGATGTTTCAAAAGAACTGCCGCTGGAGTACGCGGTGGAGATGAACAATCTGATCCGCCTCGAGATGAAGGGCAGCATTGGATAAGGAGGCCAGACACATGGAAAAACAGAACAGCATGAAAATCAACCAGCTTCCATCGAAAACGTGGTACTGGCTGGGATTAAATGATACAAAAGTAAAATGGGCGGCGGGTGCGCCGTGTGAAATCTGCGCGGAAGAGCCATCTGCGGATGATGAGATAACGGGTTTTCCGGAAGCTATGAATACCGGGGCAGGAAAAGAGACGGATGTCCTTTTTGCACCGGAGCAGACGAAAAACTGGAGTGTCTCTGCAAAGGAGGGGCAGACGAAACAGGTCACGCTTTCCATCGGACAGGGAAAAGAGAAGGTTTCATCCGGAAAGATCCGCGCGGCGGCAGAAGAGGGAGCTTCCCTTACCGTTTTCGAGGTATTTGAACCGGCACAGGCAGCGGGACAGCTCGCGGTGCGGACAGAACTTTACGCGAAAAAAGACAGCCGCATCCGGCTCGTGCAGGTGATGATGCGCGGTGAGGGACAGGAGCTTTTAAATGATGTCGGATGCATCTGCGAGAAAAATGGTGCACTGGATCTTTTACAGGTCGTTGTCGGAAAAGGCGATGTCTATGACGGTATCTGGACCGAACTGCAGAAGGATCACGCATCACTGCAGGCAGAAATCGGCTATCTTCTGCAGAATCAGCAGAAATTTGATGTCAATCTGAATGTGCGCCACTTCGGAAAAGTAACCGAGAGCACGATCCAGGCAGACGGAACGCTGATGGATGCGGCGGAAAAGATCTTCCGCGGCACAATCGATTTTGTGCGCGGTTCGGCAGATTCCGTCGGAGCAGAGACAGAACAGGTATTGCTGCTCGGCGATGATGTAGTCAACAAGACGATTCCTGTGATCCTCTGTGCAGAGGAAAACGTACAGGGAAGCCACGGCGCGGCAATCGGAGAACTCGATGAAGAGACACTGTTCTACTTCGGTGCGCGCGGCATGGACCGTACACAGGCAGAAAATACGATGGCGCGGGCGAAACTGGAAGCAAAAATCCAGAAGATCGGCGATGCGGACATCGAACAGAAAGTAAAAACACAGCTTGCGGAGGTGCTTGACCGTGACAACAGATAACATCAGAAAAAATTTCCCACTTCTGCAGCAAATGGACACGATCTATCTGGACAACGCGGCGACGGCACAGCGCCCGTCGTGCGTTCTTGCTGCAGTACAGGAATTTTACGAACAGAAAAATGCAAATCCTCTGCGCGGCTTCTATCCTTTAAGCCTGGAGGCGACGGAGAGCTATCAGGAGGCAAGAAAGACCGTACAGAAGTTTATTCATGCAGAAGAGCCGGAGGAGATTATTTTTACCCGGAATACAACGGAAAGCCTGAACCTTGTGGCATACAGCTATGGCCTGAACTTTTTAAAGGAAGGCGACGAGATCGCTGTAACAATCATGGAGCATCACAGCAATCTGCTTCCGTGGCAGATGGTGTCGCGTATGACTGGGGCGAAGCTCCATTATCTGGAATGTACCAGTGAGGGCGAGCTGACAGATGAGGCGCTTCAAAAGGGCATTAATGAGAGAACACGTCTTGTGGCTGTTGCGCAGGTATCGAATGTGCTCGGCTGCGTGAATCCGCTCCAGAAAATCACGGAGATGGCGCACCGCGTGGGAGCCGTTGTCGTTGTGGACGGCGCCCAGAGCGTTCCGCATATGCCGGTCGACGTACAGGCGCTGGATGCAGATTTTCTCGCCTTTTCCGGCCATAAGCTGATGGGCCCGATGGGAATCGGCTGTCTGTATGGAAAACGGGAACTGCTGGAAAAAATGCCGCCGTTTTTAACCGGAGGCGAGATGATCGATTCCGTTCACCGCGACGGAGCCGTTTTTGCACCGGTTCCGCAGAAATTTGAGGCGGGAACGGTAAATGCAGCCGGTGCGGTGGGGCTGGCCGCAGCGATCCGGTATCTGCAGGAAAAAGGATTTGATTATATCCAGAAAAAAGAGCTGGAACTGACGCAACGTGCTATGGAAGGACTCGGCGCGCTGCCGTACGTTCATATCCTCGGTTCCAAAGATCCGGCCAACCATACGGGCATCGTTTCGTTTACGATTGACGGCGTGCATCCGCACGATGTGAGCGAAATTCTTTCTTCTGACGGCATCGATGTGCGGGCAGGCCACCACTGTGCACAGCCGCTTCTGGAATATCTTGGCGTCCGAAGTTCGACAAGAGCCAGCATGATGTTTTATAATACACCGGAAGAGATTGATGCACTGATCGAAAGTGTATCCACAATCAGAAGGAGAATGGGCTATGGAGAGTAGAGGATTTTATAACGAAATTTTGACGGAGCACAATCTGCGTCCGGAATTCAAGCATGATCTGCCGGATGCGGACATCGTACTCGAGGGCGTCAACCCAAGCTGCGGCGATGATATCTGGCTGAAATTAAAAGTCGACGGCGATGTGATCACGGACGGTGCGTTCGTGGGCGACGGCTGTGCGATTTCGCAGGCATCGGCGGACATTATGCTCGGCATGATCATCGGAAAGACGAAGGACGAGGCACTGCGCCTGGGAAATCTGTTTCTGCGCATGATCAAAGGAGAAGCATCCGACGAGGAGATTGACGAACTCGAGGAGGCTGGTGCACTGAAGGACATCTCCCACATGCCGGCAAGAGTGAAATGTGCAGTGCTTGGATGGCATACGCTGGAAGAGGCATTTAAACAGGAAAAATAAGAACAGAAAAACTTTTTGCATTTCTGAGAAAAAGTATCACTTTACCCACTTGCAATTTTCAAAAAATTAGTTATAATGAATTACAGTTAGCAAAGACTAACCAAAGCGAATCAATCATTGTTATCTCCCGTCTGCGGATCCTGGACAATTCGCAGGCGGGAAACTCCAGAAACAAACGAGAAAGGAGCACACGAAAAGTGAAGAGCCTGAAAATTGAGGAAGTAAAAGGAAGAGAAATTCTGGATTCCAGAGGAAACCCAACCGTAGAAGCTGAGGTTGTTCTTGCAGGAGGCGTTGTAGGACGCGGCATGGCACCAAGCGGCGCATCTACCGGTGAGTTTGAGGCACTGGAATTACGAGATGGAGATAAAGCAAGATACCTTGGAAAAGGTGTGCAGAAAGCAGTAGAAAACATCAACACCGTCATCAACGATACCTTAAAAGGTATGGATGCATCCGATACCTACGCTGTAGATAAAGCTATGATCGATGCGGACGGAACAAAGGATAAATCCCGCCTGGGTGCAAACGCCATTCTGGCTGTATCCATTGCCTGCGCAAGAGCAGCAGCAAACGCACTTGAGATTCCGCTGTACCGCTTCTTCGGCGGCGTTTCCGGAAATCGTCTGCCGGTTCCGATGATGAACATCATCAACGGCGGATGCCACGCACTTTCTTCCGGCCTGGATGTACAGGAGTTCATGATCATGCCGGTTGGAGCATCTTCTTTCAAAGAGTGCTTAAGATGGTGCGCTGAGGTCTTCCATGCACTGGCTGCCATCTTAAAAGAGCGCGGACTGGCAACATCGGTTGGAGATGAAGGCGGTTTTGCACCGGCTCTGAAATCCGATGAAGAAGCCATCGAGACCATTCTTGAGGCAGTGAAAAAAGCAGGCTACGAGCCAGGCAGAGACTTCAAGATCGCGATGGATGCTGCTTCCTCCGAGTGGAAGACAGGAACCAAGGGTGAATACAAACTGCCGAAAGCCGGCACTGTATTTACTTCCAAAGAGCTGATCGCTCACTGGAAAGCACTGGTAGAGAAATATCCGATCATCTCCATCGAGGATGCTCTGGATGAAGAAGACTGGGAAGGCTGGAAAGAGCTGACCGCAGAGCTTGGCGGAAAAGTACAGCTTGTCGGTGACGACCTGTTTGTAACCAATACTGAGCGTCTGGCAAAAGGTATCTCCCTTGGCTGCGGAAATTCCATCCTGATCAAACTGAACCAGATCGGTTCTGTATCTGAGACCCTTGAGGCAATCAAAATGGCTCACAAAGCAGGCTACACCGCAATTTCCTCCCACCGTTCCGGTGAGACCGAGGATACCACCATCGCAGACCTGGCTGTTGCCCTGAACACCTGCCAGATCAAGACCGGTGCACCGAGCCGTACCGAGCGTGTTGCAAAATACAACCAGCTTCTCCGAATCGAAGAAGAACTTGGAACGGCCGCTGTATACCCTGGTGCAAGAGCATTTAATGTGACACAGGACTAAGCAGTAAATAACATAATACCATAAAAAAAGACAAGATCCTTCCTCTTAAAACCAACCATAAATAAGTGTCCCCGGGGCCGTTGAAAAACGTGTTTCCCGGGGATTCTTGCATGCGGGGGAGGGGTATATGAAAAAACACTTGACTTGAAGCGGACTTGAAGTGTTATCCTATCTAGGAAAATGCAAAATAAGGGGGATATATCGAAATGAGCGAAAGATTATGGAATATTCTTTTGGATTCTTTCTGGAAAATCTTTCTGCCGGGCCTTAAGGTGACGATTCCGCTTACTGTAATCTCGTTTTCCATTGCACTTGTAATTGCGACGGCAATGGCTATGGTACAGTTTGCAAACATCAAAGGCCTTCGTCAGATTGCACGTTTCTATATCTGGATTTTCCGCGGAACCCCGCTTCTGGTCCAGCTTTTCGTTGTGTTTTACGGACTTCCGCGCGCCGGTATTCTGATCGATCCGTTTCCGGCGGCAGTTCTCGTCTTTTCCCTGAATGAGGGCGCCTACAGTGCCGAGACGATGCGTGCGGCCCTGGAAGCCGTTCCGGCAGGCCAGCTCGAAGCCGGCTACTGTGTCGGCATGTCGTATCTGCAGATCATGCGGAGAATTATCCTTCCGCAGGCGATGCGCACCGCTTTCCCGCCGCTTTCCAACTCTCTGATCGCCATGGTAAAGGATACTTCCCTTGCCGCAAATATCACCGTAACGGAGATGTTTATGGTAACGCAGCGGATTGTAGCGCGCACCCATGAGCCGCTGGCACTGTATATTGAAGTAGGACTGATCTACCTGCTGTTCTCCACTGTGCTCACGAAGCTGCAGGGAATCGGAGAGAAGAAACTGAGTACATATCAGAAAAAAGGGGAATAAGCCATGCTGGAAATTAAAGGATTAAAGAAAGCGTTCGGCAGCCTGGAAGTATTAAAAGGTGTAGATTTAAAAGTAAAACAGGGCGATGTTGTTGCAATCCTCGGTCCGAGTGGTTCGGGAAAAACGACGATGCTGCGCTGTGTCAACTTTCTGGAGCATGCGGACGGCGGCAGCCTGATCTTTGACGGGAAAGAATATCCGTTCCACAACATCAGCAAAAAAGATATCGCGGCGATCCGTCAGAAAACCGCATTTGTATTTCAGAACTATAACCTGTTCCTGAACAAAACAGCCCTTCATAACGTAACCGAGGGCCTGATCATCGGCAGAAAAATGCCAAAAACCAGGGCGGAGGAAAAAGCGCGTGCAGCGCTTGAAAAAGTAGGCATGCTGGACCGTGCGGACTACTATCCGCATCAGCTTTCCGGCGGACAGCAGCAGAGGGTGGCAATCGCCCGTGCACTGGCAACCGATCCGGAAATTATCTATTTTGATGAGCCGACCTCAGCACTCGACCCGGAGCTGACCGGCGAGGTGCTTGGTGTTATGCGCCAGCTTGCCAAAGAGGGAATGACAATGCTCGTTGTCACGCATGAGATGGGCTTTGCAAGAAACGTTTCGAACAAAGTTGTCTTTATGGAAAACGGCGTTGTCGTTGAGGAAGGTCCGTCGAAGGAATTTTTCGCAAATCCGCGGGAAGAGCGGACGAGAACATTTTTGCAGAATATTGAACAGCATTACGAGTAAGGTATCCCGCAAAGCGGCAAATCCTGCCCGGAGCACGGAATCCGGACAGTTTGCAATAAAGAAAACAGAAGAAGCAAAGGCAGCTTCTTCCAGAACAAAACAAAAAAGGAGTGGCGAATATTATGAAAAAGAAAATGGCAGCAGTATTTCTGGCAGGTATCCTGACATCATCCTTTTTACTGACCGGATGCGGAAACAGCACGGCAGATAACAGCAGTGCTTCTTCCTCTTCATCAGCATCTTCCGCAAGTGCGTCTGGGGATCTTTTAGAGCAGATCCAGAGCAAGGGTGAGATCGTTGTGGCAATGGAAGGAACCTGGGCACCGTGGACGTATCACGATGAGGACGACAACCTGGTCGGCTATGACGTAGAAGTGGCACAGCAGATCGCAGAGAAACTCGGCGTGAAAGCAACCTTTGTAGAGGGTGAGTGGGACGGTCTTCTTGCAGGAATCGATTCCGGCCGGTACGATATCATGGTAAACGGCGTAGATATCACAGAGGAGCGCGCTGAGAAATACAGCTTTTCCGATCCATACGCATACAACCGCACCGCTGTTATCGTAAACTCTGCTAACGATGAAATCCAGTCCATGGAGGATCTCGACGGAAAGAGCACCGCGAACACCATTTCCAGTACGTATGCAGAAGTTGCCGAGAAATATGGCGCAGCCGTTACCGGTGTTGACGATCTGGAGCAGACTTTCGAGCTTCTCTTAAGCGGCCGTATCGATGCAACTCTGAACGCAGAGGTAACGTATTACGATTATATGAAAGCACACCCGGATGCAGAGATCAAAATTGCATGTCTCGATCCGGAATCCACAAAAGTCGGTATTCCGATGAAAAAAGGCGATGAGACCAAGACGCTGCTTGAGGCAGTCAACAAAGCACTTGGCGAGCTCGCAGAAGACGGAACACTGACAGAGCTTTCGGAAAAATATTTTGGAACGGATATCTCCAAAGAAGCAGCAGAATAAGATACAAAATAAAGAAGGTTACAGATCATGATTGCAAATTACCATACCCATACATGGCGGTGCCGCCATGCGGACGGAACGGAGCGGGAGTATGTGGAGCGCGCGATTGAGGGCGGCCTTAAAATTCTCGGTTTTTCCGACCATTCGCCTTATCCGTTCCCGGACGGCTACGATTCCGGCATGCGGATGCGGCTCGATCAGGTGGAAGGCTATGTAGACACCGTGCTGGCATTGAAAAAAGAGTATGACAAGGATATTGAAATCCATCTCGGACTCGAAACAGAGTATTTCCCGAGATTCTGGGATCAGCTGATTGATTTTTTGTCGGACTATCCGTTTGAGTACTTTGTGCTTGGCCAGCACAGCCTGGGAAATGAGATCGAAAAGATTCTCTACAGCGGCCATGGAACAACAGACGGAAGCTACCTGAAACAGTATGTGGACCAGTGCCTGGCAGGCATTGATACCGGAAAATACCTGTATCTGGCACACCCGGATCTCTTTTTATTCAACGGCGGCGAAGCAGTGTTCGACCGGGAATACCGGAGACTCTGCCGTGAGGTGAAAAAGAGAAACATTCCGCTGGAGATCAATTTCCTTGGTCTGATGGAAGAAAGATGGTATCCGAACGAGAAGTTCTGGAAGATCGCCGGCGAAGAAGGAAACACCGCCATTTTCGGCTGTGATGCCCATACGCCGAAAGCCGTCTGGAATCCGGAGACGGAACAGAAGGCACTGCAGCTGGCAGCAAAATACGGTCTGAAAGTACAGGAAACCGTTCCGATGCCGAAGACATTTTAACAGAAGGAGAAAAAGCTGTTCTTTTCTGGTGAGAGTTTTGAAAACTCCGCGGAAAAGAACAGCTTTTTTGATATGAGATTTTTTATGCTTTTTTTGTGTGCATCAGCCGTACCGCCTCTTCCCGCTGTTTCAGAATCTTCTGAATCGACGTCCAGTAAACGATCATTGAGACAACCGGCCCGATCAGGTCGGAAATAGGTTCCACGTAGAAGATGTTTTCCAGTGCAAAGAACCGCGGCAGAAGAAACAGAGCGATAAAGTAGACGAATTTCCGGAAGAAAGAGAGTGCAAACGAATAGCGCACGCAGCCCATTGCAGTAAAGCCGTCTACAATCTCGTACTGAATGCCGAGCGGAATGACTGAGAGTGTCGAAATATGAATCGCGCGGACCACCATCGAGACGATCTGCGGATCGGAAGTAAAAAGCTGCGCAAACAGCGTTCCGGCGGCATTGGAGATGAGGAACATCAAGGTCGTAAATCCGGCACAGAGTGCGATGATGGTTTTCTGTGCCTCAAGAATACGCCTGGAATTTCCAGCTCCATAATTGTATGCGAGGATTGACTGCGTTCCGCCGCTGATTCCGCCGAGCGGCATCGTAATAATCAGCATAAAGCTCTGAACGATCGTTGCACAGGTGATGAAGCTGTCTCCCTGTCCGGCGGGTGCATACCGCTGCAGGACGGCGTTCATCGCAATGATCATTACATTGTCGATGGCAATGATTAGAAACGGAGTAAAACCGACTGTCAGAATGCGTTTCATGATCGCAAATGAATACCCGCCGAAGGTGATGCGGATCGGAATCGTCTTTCCGAACAGTATATGCAGCACATACAGACAGCTTGCGATCTGGGAGAGCACGGTTGCAATTGCCGCGCCGCGCACGCCGAGGTGCAGAACGAAGATAAACACAGGGTCCAGCAGCAGATTCAGGACGGCGCCTAGCAGAACAAATTTCATTCCCTCACTGGCAAAGCCCTGGCAGATCACAAACTGGTTCAGGCCGGTCGATAAAAGCGCAAACACAGAGCCGGAAACGTAGATCATAAAATAGGCTCTGGCGTAAGGATACGTAACGGTGCTGGCTCCGAATGCCATCAGCATCGGGCGGGTTAAAAAAAGCGCCGCGGCTGTCAGAACGAGGGACAGGGAAACAAGCATCAGAAACGCATTAGCCAGGATGCGGGATGCCTCTTTTTCATTTTTCTCTCCGAGCCGGATGCCGAGCAGCGGTGCGCCGCCGACCCCGATGAGGGAGGAGAACGCGCCGATCATGGTGAGAATGGGACCGCAGACGCCGACACCCGCGAGCGCCAGATCACCGACAGAGGCAATGTGGCCGATGTACATACGGTCTACAATGCTGTACAGAACACTCACGAACTGTGCCAGCATGCTCGGAAAAGCAATACGGGGAACCAGCTTTCCGATCGGGTCGGTTCCGAGATGGTTTACAGTTTTCATAGAAAAATACCTTGTCGTTTTTTAGGTTTGGGAACAGACAGCAAAAAACATGCCCGAAACAAAATCCGGAAGACTTTGTTTCGGACATGCCGCTTTTGGTCTGTTCTGATAGATCAGCTGACAGAAAAATTATTCAGCAAGAGTGGTCAGATCTACTTTGAAATCGTCAGATCCCTGTCCGTCTACGGTGTAGTAAGCGGCTCTCTGCTCTGCGTTCAGGTAGATTTTGATCTCGCCTTTTAATCCGTTTGCTTTTACTTCTTTTTTGATGACTGCTTCGAGGTCTTTCATAGATACTTTTGTCTCGAAGATCTCAAGAACGGTATCAGATACTTTTGTCATTTTACGTGGGGTTTTGGTTGCTTCTGCCATGGTTTCCGTGGTCTCCTTTTTTACTGTTTTTTTAACGGTTTCTTTTTTGGTTGCTTTTTTCGGCTCTTTTGCAGCTTCTGCTTTTCCTTCGGCTGCTTCTGTATGTAAGGTTTTTTCAGTCGTTGGTTTTACTTCTTTTGCCGGTGCCGCTGTCTTTACAACGGTTTCCGCTGTTTTTGCAGCTTCTGCAGCCTGCTGTTTCGCTTTGGCCATTTTTTTCATGGTTCTTTTATTCATTTTATTCACTCCTCTATGCGATATCTCTAATAAATTACCATGTTTTTTGCCTTCTGTCAAATTTAAATTCGAGAAAACAGCGGCTTTAGGATTGTACACGGCGGAGCACAGAAAAGATTTTTTCAGAATCCCAGATCTGCGGAACAGGGTAGGTGGGATTTGCTTCTTTTAAAGCACGGCGTGCTATTTCTGTGTAATCATTCGGCGAAATGTGCGGCAGAGTGGATGGAATGTCAAACGAATCGCGCATAGCCTCGATAGCTGCAATCATCCGCTCAGCCTTTTCAGAAACGGTATCTCCGCCGAGAGAAAGCGCATCGGCGAGAACGGCAAGTTTAGGCGCAATGCAGGAACCGTATTCGCGCAGAACAGCAGGCAGCAGAACCGCGTTGGCTCTTCCGTGCGGAATGTGGTACAGTGCACCGACGGCGTGGGCAATGGCATGGACGTAGCCGACAAAGTTGTTGGTAAAAGCGAAACCGGCCAGATACGATGCATGAAGCATTTCCTGCCGTGCGGCAAGACGGGAGCCGTCACGCCAGGCTTCGGGCAGGGCATGGAAATTTTCGCAGACTGCCTCGATGGATGCATTCTGCACGCTGCGGGAGGCGAAGAGGTTCAGAAAAGCTTCCATGGCATGGGTCAGGGCATCCATACCGGTATCTGCGGTCATAGAGGACGGGAGGCTGATCGTAAGACGCGGATCGAGAACTGCCGTATCCGGGATCAGACAGAGGTCATTGACGGCGTATTTGTATGGTTTCCCGTCGATACAGTCTGTGATGACAGCTGCCGCCGTTGCCTCCGAACCGGTTCCGGCTGTCGTCGGCACGGCAAACAGCGGCGGAAGTTTCCGACGGACTTTCAGGAGGCCCCGCATCGCAGGAACCGTCTTTTTCGGACAGCAGACGCGGGCACCGATCAGCTTTGCTGCATCGAGAACGGATCCGCCGCCGATGGCGAGGATAGCCTGCGCCTGAATCTGCTGATAAAGACGGAAACCCTGTTCCACGCTCTCAATCTGCGGATCCGGGGCGATTTCGGAGAAAATGGTGACGGAAATGTTTTCTTTTTTACAGCCGTCCAGCAGAGACGTCAGTGTTCCGCGGCGGACAAAGCCGGGGGTAGTCACCAGGAGAATCCGGGAGATCCGGCGTTTCCGGAATAACGTGGGGAGCAGCAGAACGGCATCCGGTGCTGCAAGGAGTGTCTGTTTCTTATGCTCTGTCAGATGAAGAACGCGGCTCAACACCCAGTGCCGGGTGCGGAACCAGAAAATGGAATGCATCAATCAAGTACCTCCATAAAAAATCGTGAGAATCGTATATCTCTTATTGTAACAGTGCACGGCAGGTTTTTCAATTCGTATAGGAATTTTGAATCTTCCGTGAAAAGAATTGACAGTGCGGAAAATGCGTGTTATAGTACAAATAGAACAGACAAAAAGAGCCAGGAATTGTTCGCCTGGGAAATCAGGAAAAGGCTTGACTGGAGGTGCCTGATGATGGAAACAAAAAGAGATTATTATGAAGTATTAGGCGTCAGCCGGAATGCAGACGAGAAAGAAATCAAGCGTGCATACCGGAAACTGGCGAAAAAATATCATCCCGATACGAATGCGGGAAACCCGGATGCGGAAAAGAAATTTAAGGAAGTGACAGAAGCGTATTCTGTCTTAAGCGATCCGGAAAAGAAGAAAATGTACGATCAGTTCGGATTCGCGGCGTTCGACCAGGGAGCCGGCGCGTACAGCCAGCAGGGCGGTGGAAATCCGTACGGCAGTGCGTATGGAAACCCGTTCGGCGGAAGCGGAAACAACGGCGGCTATCACGAATTTCACTTTGAAGGAAACGCGGACGATATGTTCGGCGATTTCTTTGATCAGATGTTTCATGGCAAAAGCCGTGGATTCGGAAGCGAGCGGTATACGCGTTCGGGAAGCAGCAGACATCCGTTTGAGGATGCATTTTCCGGCCGCGGTACGGCAGAGGATCTCGATCTGCACGCTGAGGTTTCGATCCGCCTGGAGGAAGCGGCATCGGGCTGTGAAAAACAGATTACCCTGCGGAACCCGGATGGAACGACCAATACGCTGCTGGTTAAAATCCCGGCCGGTATCGAGAACGGAAAGAGCATCCGTCTGCGCGGCAAAGGCCATACAGGATCAAACGGCCGCCGCGGCGATCTGCTTTTGAAGGTCAATGTAGAAGAAAAGAAAGGTTTTGAACGGCGCGGAATGGACATCTACACGACGATTCAGATTCCATACACAACGGCAGTCTTTGGCGGCGAAGCGCGTGTCTCGACACTGTACGGAGATGTGGTCTGCAAAATCAAGGAAGGAACACAGTCCGGCAGTAAGCTCCGTCTGCGCGGCAAGGGCATGGTATCGATGAAAGATGCGAACGTGCACGGTGATCATTATGCGACGATTGAGATTGCTGTACCGCGCAGTCTGAACCGCACAGCACGCCAGAAACTGATGGAATATAAGGAAGCGTGCTGAAAATGTGAAGAAACTGTGAAATCGGAAAATCCGGGTTGACAAATCGTGTTTGTGGTATTATATTACACCTAGAACAAAGAAAAGGAATCAACAAGAAACCAATTCTTCCTTGCATGTTCCCAAACATCCTGTTCCAAGAAACTTATTCATAGCCACAAGGCAAAGCAAACTTAACACCCTTCACAAGATAAGAAGCCTGCTAAGAATCAGATTTTTGGAGGAAAAGGTAAATGAATACTTTAAAAGCTGAAAAGAGAAGTTTGGATGTAAAAGCAAAAAGACTTAGAAGAGAAGGATACGTTGTCGGCAATGTATTCGGCAGAGAGATGAAAGAATCCATTCCAGTTAAGATGGTAAAAAGAGATGTCGAGAAACTGCTGAAGACAGACCACAAAGGCAGCCAGATTATGCTGGATGTCGACGGAACCGCATACGATGTCCTGATCAAAAATGTTGATTATAACCCGGTAGCCGGACAGATCGATTCGATCGAGTTCCAGGCACTGGTCAGCAATGAGAAAGTTCATTCCGTTGCAGAGATTGTTCTTGTAAACCATGAAAAGATCGCAGAAGGCGTTCTGCAGGAGGATCTGAACGAGGTTGCCTACATGGCATACCCGGCATCCCTGGTCGATCAGGTAATGGTCGATGTCGGAGGGATGAAGATCGGTGATGTCATCCGCGTCAAAGATCTGTCCCTGGCCGCTGACCCGGATATCACCATAAAGACCAATCCGGAATCCATTGTCGTAAGTCTGATGGCTTCCCACAACGTAGAAGCACCGGCAGAAGATACCGAAGAAGCAGAAGAGAAATAAACAGAATAAGCACATACAAAGAAATCCGAAGGCGTCAAAAACCTTCGGATTTTTTGCGTGAAAAATATGGTTTGAATCGATCAGATATAACTCATGAAGCCTTTTCCGATAATTTCGCTGCTCTTTGTGATCGCAATAAACGCGGTCGGCTCGGTATCATGAATAAACCGCTGAAGATAGACGGCCTGCTTGACATCCACAACCGTGAGAATGACTGTCCGCTGCTGGTCGGAGTAAGCGCCGACGGCGTCGTAAAGGGTTGCGCTGTGATTGAGATCCTTTGTGATGAAATCGCAGATCGGCTGCGGATTGTTGGAGATAATCGTAAAAAATTTATTCAGCTTCATCCGCTCAATCGTTTTGTCAATCAGCAGTGTTTTCGCTATCAGACCGAGAACCGAACAAAGTCCGGTTAAGGTATCGAAAATCAGGAAAGCAAGGATGACAACGATGAGGTCGGTCACCAGCAGGGCAGTGGAAATATTCATTGTAGAATATTTTTTAATAATCATGGCGATGATGTCTGTGCCGCCGCCGGAGGCATTCTCAAAAAACAGCAGTGCTGCCGCCAGTGCCGGAAGAATAATGGCAAAGCAGAGCTCCAGCATGATCTCATCGGTAAGCGGATGTGCCATCGGAAACAGCTTTTCAAAAATGTTCAGAAGAACCGAGGAAAGCACGGTCACGTAGGCTGTCTTGACGCCGAAGTTCCGCCCCAGCACAGCAAAACCAACCAGCAGAAGCAGCAGGTTGATAAAAAGGTTGATTTGTGAGGCAGTGAACGGAAGAAACCGGCAGATGACAACGGCCATACCGGATACACCGCCGAAAGAAAAATTATTGGGGAATTTAAAAACGTAAATTCCAATGTCCATGATCAGAACAGCTGCGGTAATGACAGCATATTCTTTTAACGTTTGTAATGCAGGCTGCGATGCCTGTTCTTTTGTGTCCATTTTTTTGCTCCTTTATTTGAATTTGAGGCGACCTTTATTTTATTATAGAAGAAACTTTTTTGAATAACAGCTAATAATGTATCCCCCTCTTCAAACATAGCATGGCATATGGTAGTTTGTCCAGTTACATTTTCCTTATTTCCATTTTTCCGTTTTCCGATGGTTGTATCCAATTTATTTCTGTGGTATGATGAAGGGCAGGATCTTTTTTCGGAAAGAAAAAAATCTGCAGTTTCTGTTTCAAAATGTTTCGAAAAAAGAAGAAAAAACAGAAACAAAAATGGAGGAAGAAACATGAAAAATACAAAGGTTTATGTTGATTTTATAACAGAGAAACTGAAAAAACTGCTCTCCATCGACAGCCCGACCGGCTACACGAAAGATGCCATTGCATGGCTGAAAGCAGAGTACGAAGCGATGGGCTATGCGCCGGTGATCACCACAAAGGGCGGCCTTCTGGTGCAGCTTGCCAAAGGCTGTGAAGGAAACGGCGGTGTCCTTGTGGAGACACATACCGATACGCTCGGCGGCATGGTAGCGGAAGTGAAAGGAAACGGCCGTCTTCGTCTCACCGCGCTCGGCGGTATGAATCCGAACAATGCGGAGACGGAAAACTGCGTTGTCATCACAAGAGACGGAAAACGGTACGAGGGCTGCTTCCAGATGAACAACCCGTCGATCCATGTCAACGGTTCCTACGACCAGCAGGACCGCACCTACGACAATATGGAGGTCGTTCTGGATGAGATGGTCTTCTCCAAAGAGGAGACAAAAGCGCTCGGCATCGAGACCGGTGATATCGTCTGCTTTGAGACGAGAACCCGCATCACCGAGAAGGGATACATCAAGAGCCGTTTTCTCGATGATAAACTGAGCGTTGCAATCCTGCTCGGCTATGCGAAGTATTTAAAAGAAGAAAATATCACACCGTCCCGTCCGGTTTATCAGCACATCACCGTGTACGAAGAAGTCGGCCACGGCGGATCTGCTTCCGTGCCGGAGGGTGTGACGGATATCCTTTCTGTTGATATGGGCTGTGTCGGCGACGGACTGGAGTGTAAAGAGCATCAGGTATCCATCTGCGTCAAAGACAGCGGCGGCCCTTACAGCTACGATTTTACCGGTGAGCTGATTGCGGCAGCAAAAGCAAACGGAATCGACTATGCGGCGGATGTTTACCCGCACTACGGCTCTGACGTGGAGGCAACGCTCCGCGGCGGCGCAGACGCACGCCATGCCCTGATCGGCGCCGGTGTGTACGCATCCCATGGATATGAGAGAAGCCATGTGGACGGCGTGAAGAATACGCTGGAACTGCTTGCGGCGTATCTGGACAAATAAAAATAAGAACAAGTGAGAGAATTGCATGAGAAAATTAGCATTGCCAGAAGAAGTGCTGCTCCAGATTGAGCAGCCTGCGCGATACATTGGAAATGAATTCAACAGTGTCGTAAAAGACAAAGAGAAAGTAGCCCTGCGCGGCGCATTCCTGTTCCCGGATGTGTATGAGATCGGTATGTCCCACCTTGGCATCCAGATCCTGTACGATATGTTCAACAAACGCGAGGATATGTGGTGCGAGCGAGTTTATTCCCCATGGCCGGATCTGGACCGCGTGATGCGGGAACAGAACATTCCGCTGTTCGGCCTGGAATCCCAGGAGCCGGTGAAAAACGAGGATTTCCTGTTTATCACCCTGCAGTATGAGATGTGTTATACGAACGTTCTGCAGGCGCTCGACCTTGCCGGAATCCCGCTGCATGCGGTGGAGCGTACCGGCGAGGACCCGATCGTCATCGGCGGCGGCCCGTGTACGTACAATCCGGAGCCAATCGCCCCATTTTTCGACCTGTTTTACATCGGAGAGGGTGAGGTTGTGTACGACCAGCTTTTCGACACGTATCTGGAAAATAAAAAGAACGGCGGAACCCGTCTGGATTTTCTGAAAAAGGCATGCCGGATCCCGGGCATTTACGTACCGCAGTTCTATGAAGTAACGTACCACGAGGACGGAACCGTTGCAGCCTTTACGCCGTCCATCCCGGAAGCGCCGGAAAAGATCAAAAAACAGCTCGTCATGGATATGACCGAGGCAACGTATCCGGAGAAACCGGTCGTGCCGTTTATCAAGGCAACACAGGACCGTGTCGTTCTGGAGATCCAGCGCGGCTGTATCCGCGGCTGCCGTTTCTGCCAGGCGGGTATGGTGTACCGTCCGACAAGAGAGCGCGATGTGGAGAAGTTAAAAGAACTTGCGACCCATATGCTGCGCAATACCGGCCACGATGAGATTTCGTTGAGTTCTTTGAGCTCGAGTGATTACAGCCATCTTCCGGAGCTTGTCAACTATCTGATCGACAGCTGCCCGGAAAAAGGTGTCAATATTTCCCTTCCGTCTCTTCGAATCGACGCATTTTCCCTCGATGTTATGAGCAAGGTACAGGATATCAAAAAGAGCAGCCTGACCTTCGCACCGGAGGCGGGAAGCCAGCGGATGCGGAATGTTATTAATAAAGGTCTGACCGAGGAAGTCATTCTCGACGGAGCCGGAAAAGCGTTTGAGGGCGGCTGGAATAAAGTAAAACTGTATTTCATGCTGGGCCTTCCGACCGAGACCGAGGATGATATCAAAGGAATTGCGCATCTGGCGGAAAAGATCGCAGAGCGTTACTATGAGATTCCGAAAGACCAGAGAAACGGAAAATGCCAGATTACGGCAAGCTCCTCGTTCTTTATTCCGAAGCCGTTCACTCCGTTCCAGTGGGCACCGATGAACACGGAGAGGGAGTTTCTTGACAAAGCGGCGATTGTAAAGGCAGAGGTCCGCGCACAGCTGAATCAGAAGAGCATCCGTTACATTTATCATGAGGCAGATATTTCCCTTCTGGAGGGATTCCTTGCACGCGGTGACCGGAAATGTGCCGAAGTTATTGAAAAAGCGTACAGAAAAGGTGCTATTTTCGATGCCTGGTCCGAGTATTTCCGGAAAGATGCCTGGGAAGAAGCGTTTGCAGAGACCGGCATTGACGTTTCGTTCTATGCCTGCCGTGAGCGCAGCACCGATGAGATCCTTCCGTGGGATTTCCTTGATATCGGCGTGACGAAAAAATTCCTGATCCGCGAATGGGAGCGGGCACAGCAGGAAACCGTTACCCCGAACTGTAAGATGCAGTGTTCCGGCTGCGGCGCAAAATCATTCGGAGGAGGTGTCTGCTATGAAAATCAGAATTAAGTTTGCCAAAACAGGTGTGATGAAATTTGTGGGTCATCTGGATGTGATGCGTTACTTCCAGAAAGCAATCCGCCGTGCAGAACTTCCGATCGCTTATTCCGAAGGCTTCAGCCCGCACATGCTGCTGTCGTTTGCTTCTCCGCTCGGTGTCGGCATCAGCAGCACCGGTGAATATTTCGATATGGTGCTCGCGGAAGATATGAAAACCGACGAGATTGTAAAACGTCTGAATGCGACGATGGTTGAGGGAATGGAAGTCATTTCCGCCCGCCATGTGCCGGATGGAAAAGCAAGCAAGGCAATGTCTCTCGTGGCAGGAGCCGATTATCTCGTGCAGTTCCGCGAGGGAAAAATGCCGGAGATCGATCTGGAAACGAAAGTGCCGGAGTTTTTCGCACTTCCGCAGATTGAGATCATGCGAAAGACAAAACGAAGCGAAAAGCTGACCGATATCCGCCCGTGGATTTACGATATGAAAGTAAAGAAAAGCGGTGTCTGGATGCAGCTCTCCACCGGAAGTGTTTCGAACCTGAAACCGGAGCTCGTGATGGAAGCGTTCTGCAAATGGTGCGGGGTTGAACTTCCGCCGTTTGCATGCACGATTCTGCGCGAGGAAGTTTACGCAGACATTGGAACGGAAGAAGAGCGAAAGCTGGTTCCGCTGGAAGCATTAGGAGAAGAAGTTGAGTAAACGAGTTGTCATTGCCCATCTGCCGTGGGAGGGAAAAGATTACCTGGTACACACGCTGGTGGAAGGAGAAAGACCGGTCGAACTGACGGCCCTCTGCAGGGAGAAGGAAACGCTGCTTGGCAATATCTATGTCGGCCGGGTGGAAAAACTGGCGCCCGGGATCCGCGGGGCATTTGTCTCGTTTGCGGAGCAGCAGAGCTGTTTTCTTGATCTGTCCCGTGTAAAAGGAGGGTATCTTCTGAAAAAAGCACCGGGAACGGAACTGCATGTCGGAGATGAAATTGTCGTGCAGATCCAGCGGGAAGCGCAGAAAACGAAGCTTCCGTCGGCGACAGCAGAACTTTCTCTTTCGGGAAGTGCCCTGGCGCTCTATTATGGAAAGCCGGAAATCTCATGCTCAGGACGCCTTCTGCCGGAGCAGAAAAAACGGTTAAAAGAACTGGGAAGCCGGATCTTTCCAGAACTTTCCGGCGGAAGCCTTCCGTTTGGTGTGATCTTCCGCACCGCATCCGCTGATGCTTCGGAAGAAGAGATCCGGCAGGAATATCTCGAGCTGTCCGAAAAACTCGCGCGGATTGTCCAGTATGGAACGATGCGGAGCCTGTACTCCTGCCTGTATCGGGCGTCGGATGCCGTGCCGGAGCTCGTCAAACGGTATGCACCGTCAGTTTCAGAACTTGTGACAGATGACAGAGAAACGTATGAGATCTGCAGAGAATATCTGGAGCGTCATGATTTTCACGACTGCCGCCTGACCTGGTATGAGGATCAGCTTACCACGCTGGCAAAGAAAGAAAATCTCGAATATCACGTAAAACAGGCACTCGACAAACGTGTGGAACTGCTCTCCGGCGGATTCCTCGTGATCGAACCGACCGAAGCGCTGACCGCGATCGATGTGAACAGCGGAAAGCAGCTCGGCGGACGGAAAAATACGTTTCTGTACAGCGTAAACCAGGAGGCAGCCCGCGAAATCGCCCGCCAGATCCGCCTGCGCGGGATTTCCGGTCTGATCCTAGTTGACTTTATCAACATGCCGGAAAAAGAGCAGGAGGAGCGCCTTCTCGGCTTCCTGCAGGGTCTTGTGCGGGAAGATCCCGTTCCGACCAAAGTTGTGGATATGACGGCGCTTCATCTCGTGGAACTGACGAGAAAGAAAATCCGCCGGCCGCTGGCAGAACAGATGAAATGACGGTAACCTTACAAAGGAGGAATGAATATGGAACCACAAAAGAAACCGATTCACCTCAATGAAAATGATACCCCATATCTTTACGAACCCTTTCGAAACCAGATGCCGGCAAAACGGCCGCATCCGGCGGAAAAAGAAAAGATACTGAAACCATGGCAGGGCCTGCTGGTGTTTGCCTTTCTGATGGTTCTTTTTAATCTCGCCGGAATTCCGCTGGTTCTTGCAGGCGGGATGTATGGAAATGCGCTGGACGAGATCATTGTATTCCTGATCGGATCCATTCTCGTCGTACGGGCACTTCATATTCCGTTAAAAGAAGTGTTCCCATTAAAAAAGCCGGATGGAGCCGGAATCCTCGGAACCATTCTGATGTGGTATGTGACGTACCGCGGTGTGCTTGCCCTTTTCCTTCTGATGGAATGGATTTTCCCGCAGGAATACGCAAGCCTCTCGGAATCCATGGACAGCAGTATGGCGGGCCTTTCCTGTTTCGGCGAGCTGCTTGTCGTTGCGCTGACACCGGCCATCTGTGAAGAAGCACTGCACCGCGGTCTTCTGCAGTACAGCCTGCGCGGAATCAAAAAGAAATGGGTGATGCTGCTTCTGATGGGCGTTTATTTTGGCGCTTTCCACATGAGCATCGTCCGTTTTCTTCCGATGATGATGATGGGAATCGTTCTCTCGTATGTGCGGATGAAGACCGACAACATGTTTTACAGCTCGCTGTTTCATTTCGTCCATAACGCATCGACGATTGTGGCGAGCATTGCGGCAAGCTTCCTCTATATGTTCTCGCAGGGGAACGCAGCAGCAGGCAGCGGATACGCAACGGAAACGTACATCGGCATGTATCTGATCGAAGCGGCGCTGATGCCGATCGGTCTTTATATGGGAAGCCGTCTTCTGATGTACCAGCAGACAAAAAGCGAAGGATTTTTCCCGAAGGAGAGAAGAAAAAAGACCATTGCAAAAATCGTAATTCCGACCATTCTGCTGATCCTTGGCGGACTGTTTTTCCTTGGTATTGGTATGATGTAAAAAGAATCAAAAGCAGTTTGGGCAATTTTGCAGAAATGTCCAAGCCGGGTAGAAAACAGGTACGATTTATGATAGAATAACAGCAAATCAAGCGTTACACGATATTACAGAAAGGAAAAGCTGTTTCTCTAACAAGAGACAGCAGGAATAAGAACTATGGCAAGAACAGCTATTGCTACCGACAGCAACAGCGGTATTACACAGAGTCAGGCGAAAGAGCTGGGCGTTTTTGTCCTTCCGATGCCTTTCTTCATGCGCGGAAAAATCCAGTTTGAGGATATCGACCTGACACAGGAACAGTTTTACGAGATTCTGGCAGAGGATGCGGCTGTTTCCACATCTCAGCCGTCTCCGGGAGATCTGATGGATTTCTGGAACAAAATTCTCGAAGAGTACGATGACATTGTTTACATTCCGATGTCAAGCGGCCTTTCCACCTCCTGTGATACAGCGACCGTGCTGTCCGAGGACTACGAAGGAAAAGTGCAGGTTGTCAACAACCAGAGAATCTCCGTTACGCAGCAGCAGTCTGTTCTGGATGCAAAGAAAATGGCAAACCGCGGCGTGGCAGCAAAAGACATTAAAGCAATTCTGGAAGAGGATGCGCTGGATGCAAGTATCTATATTATGGTAGATACGTTAAAATACCTGAAAAAAGGCGGCCGCGTTACGCCGGCAGCAGCCATGATCGGAACCGTTTTAAATATCAAACCGGTGCTGACGATCCAGGGAGAGAAGCTTGACGCGTTTGAAAAAGCGCGCGGTGTGAAACAGGCAAAGAAAGCCATGATCAAGGCTATGAAAAAAGATATGGACAAACGCTTCGCAAAAGAGCGTGCAGCCGGCATCATGGGACTTCACATTGCCTATACCGCAAACGACAAAGAAGTAATCGATGGATGGATTGTCGAAGTAAAAGAAGCCTTCCCGGATTTTGAAGTCGATGCGCATCCACTGTCCTTAAGCGTTGCCTGCCACATCGGACCTGGCGCACTGGCAATTGCATGCGAAAAAAAATCTGCAATTTCCTGAAAAATACTATTGACAAACAGCAGACGTGATGATATATTGTAGAAGTATGCCGCACAGAGAGGTAAAAGAGTCGAAAGACCACCGAATCTGGCGAGTAATTGATAGGGAGGTGCCATATGTACGCAATTATTGCAACAGGTGGTAAACAGTACAAGGTAGCTGAAGGCGATGTTATCCGAGTAGAGAAACTTGGCGTTGAAGCTGGAGAAACCGTAACTTTTGATCAGGTACTTGCAGTAAGCAATGACGGACTGAAAGTTGGCGAGGACGTTAAAAATGCATCCGTAACCGCATCTGTAGTTGGAAACGGTAAAGGCAAAAAAGTTATCGTTTACAAGTATAAGAGAAAAACTGGTTATCATAAGAAAAACGGTCACAGACAGCAGTACACTGAAGTGAAGATTGAAAAAATCAACGCTTAAGTCTTATGATTTGTATAACCGTAACAGAGTCTGACGGCGAGTACATCTCCGTGGAGTCAAACGGTCATGCAGACTATGCAGAGAAAGGGCAGGATATCATCTGTGCCGCTGTCTCCGCATTGATTGTAAACACCGTAAATTCCGTGGAAACATTGACAGAGGATCTGATTATAAGTGAGGCTGGAGATGGATACGTGTATTTTTCATTCCCGAATGGGTATTCTGAAAGTACCGCACTTCTTGTAAAATCACTTTTGCTGGGCCTCGAAAGTATCCGCCGCGATTATGGAGCACAATACTTAGAGATCGCATTCAAGGAGGTGTAATACCATGTTAAATATGAACCTTCAGATTTTCGCTCATAAAAAAGGAGTTGGTTCTACCAAGAACGGTAGAGATTCCGAGTCCAAGAGATTAGGAGCAAAAAGAGCTGACGGACAGGTTGTAAAGGCTGGAAACATTCTTTACAGACAGCGTGGAACCAAGATTCATCCAGGCGTGAACGTAGGAATCGGAAAAGACGATACCTTATTCGCTATGGTTGACGGACGCGTAGCTTTCGAAAGAAAAGGACGTGACAAAAAACAGGTTTCCGTATATCCGGTAGCAACAGAAGAGTAAGACAAAGGTGCGGCTTCAAATCTTAAGAGGTTTGAAGCCGTTTTTGTTAATAATAATTAAAGGTCCAACAGACCGATTTGGATTTAGATAAAACAAGACAGGAGAATACCATGTTTGCAGACAGAGCAAAAATTCTGATCCGCTCCGGTAAGGGCGGAGACGGACATGTCAGTTTCCGCAGAGAGCTTTTTGTACCGAACGGCGGGCCGGACGGCGGCGATGGCGGCAAAGGCGGAGACGTTATTTTTGAAGTTGACGAAGGACTGAATACACTGGTTGATTACCGCCACAGAAGAAAGTTTTCTGCTACCGACGGCGAGCCGGGAGGAAAACGCAGATGCCATGGCGGAAACGGCGCAGATATTGTCCTGAAAGTACCGGAAGGAACCGTCATTATGGACGCTGCGAGCGGAAAAGTCATCGCAGATATGTCCGGTGAAAACCGCCGTCAGGTTGTATTAAAAGGCGGAAAAGGCGGAAACGGAAATATGCATTACGCAACCGCTACCATGCAGGTTCCGAAATACGCCCAGCCAGGCCAGCCGGCACAGGAGCTGGAAGTAAGAATGGAACTGAAAGTCATCGCGGACGTCGGACTCGTCGGCTTCCCGAACGTTGGAAAATCGACCCTGCTTTCCCGCGTGACAAATGCAGAACCGAAAATTGCAAATTATCACTTTACCACGCTTTCCCCGAACCTCGGTGTCGTAGACCTTGAGGGCTGCAGCGGATTTGTTATCGCAGATATCCCGGGACTGATCGAGGGTGCATCGGAAGGAGTCGGCCTCGGCCATGAATTCCTGCGCCACATCGAAAGAACCCGCGTGATGATCCATGTAGTAGACGTTGCATCGACCGAGGGAAGAGATCCGGTGGATGATATCAACAAGATCAACAAAGAGCTCGAAGCCTATAACCCGGAGATCGCAAAACGCCCGCAGATCATCGCGGCCAATAAGACCGATGCGATCTATGTAGAAGAGGGCGAAGAGGATCCGGTGGAACGTCTGAAAAAAGAGTTCGAGCCGAAAGGCATCCCGGTTTATCCGATTTCTGCCGTCAGCGGAAAAGGCTTAAAAGAGCTTTTATATGCCGTACAGAAAAAACTCGATGAGCTTCCGAAAGAGCGTATGGTCTTCGAACAGGAATTCTTCCCGGAGGATATGCTTCTTGCCGAGAACCTGCCGTACACCGTCGAGCAGGACCCGGAGGACGAGCACCGCTTTATCATCGAGGGACCGAAGATCGAAAAAATGCTCGGCTACACCAATCTGGATTCCGAGAAAGGTTTTGCTTTCTTCCAGCGGTTCTTAAAAGATACCGGTATCTTAGACGAACTCGAGCAGGCCGGCATCCAGGAAGGCGATACCGTCAAGATGTATGGATTTGAATTTGATTATTATAAATAGAACGAATAAATAACGAAGGAGGAGACGTATGACCAGCAAGCAGAGAGCATACCTGAAAGGCCTTGCCATGACCATGGAACCGATCCTGCAGGTAGGAAAAAGCAGCATCACGCCGGAGCATACCGCTGCTGTAGCAGAGGCACTTGAGGCGAGAGAACTGATTAAAATCAATGTACTGCAGAACTGCCTCGATGATCCAAGAGAGATCGCAGAAGTTCTGGCAGAACGCACCAATTCCCAGGTCGTACAGGTGATCGGCAAAAAGATCGTGCTGTACAAAGAGGGCAAAAAAGAGAAAAAGAAAATTCAGCTTCCGAAATAATCCGCAGGAAAGAACCGCCGGGACCGGAGCATACCGCTGCAGTTCCGGCGCTTTTTGAGGAAAACGTATGGAAAAGACAAACAGAAAAATTGGCATTATGGGAGGCACTTTCGATCCCATTCATATCGGTCATCTGATCCTTGGCGAGGCGGCGTACGAGCAGTTCGGGCTTGATGAAGTCTGGTTCCTTCCGGCCGGAAATCCGCCACATAAGCGGAACCGGGCGGGACAGGCAAAGGATGCACAGCGTGTCGAGATGGTGCGCCGTGCCATCGCATCCAATCCGCATTTTGTGCTCTGCACCAAAGAGATGGAAGATGAGGGCTATACCTACAGTTATCGGACGCTTGAGGCGATGCGGAAGGAACATCCGGGCACGGAGTTTTACTTTATCATTGGAGCGGATTCCCTGTTCTATTTTGATGAGTGGAAAAACCCAGAGCGGATCTGCGCCGCGGCAAAGATCCTTGTGGCGACCAGGGATCGGGCAAAAGAGAAAGAGCTTCTGGCCTGTATGGAACGAAATGCAAAAAAACTTCACGGTACCTTTCTGAAACTCGACACACCGAATCTGGATGTTTCTTCCCACGAACTGCGGGAATGGATCCGGGAAGGAAAATCCGTGAAATACTATCTGCCGGATTCTGTGATTTCCTACATTCAGGAGCAGAAAATCTATCAGGATTAGAGGAAGAGCAGGATGGAACAGTACGATTTATGGAAACTGGATAAAAAACTCCAGAAGGAAGTCGATGAAGACCGCTATCATCACACGCTCGGTGTGATGTTTACCGCAGCATCCATGGCGATGGTATGGGGCGAGGATCTCGAAAAAGTCCGTGTCGCGGGACTGCTTCACGACTGTGCAAAATGCATTCCGAATAAGAAAAAAATTACCATGTGTGAGAAAAATAAGATTGAAATCACTGAGTTTGAGCGGAACAATCCGTTTTTGATCCATGCCAAGCTCGGTGCATTTCTGGCGAAGGACAAGTATAAGGTGGAAGATCCGGAGATCTTAAGTGCCATCACCTGGCATACGACAGGAAAAGAAGATATGACATTGCTGGAGAAGATCATCTATATCGCAGATTATATCGAACCGGCACGAAACAAGGCACCGCACCTTACCCGCCTTCGGAAGCTGGCATTCACCGATATCGACGAATGCATGTATGAAATTTTAAAAGACAGTATGGCGTATCTGTCGGAAAACCCGAAGACGATGGATCCGATGACGGAGCAGGCATATCAGTTCTATGAGGCACTGCACCGGGGACGGACGGCAAAGGAGGAAGCATAAATGAGCGAAGCAAAACAGACTGCAAAACTTGCACTGGAAGCACTGGAAGATAAAAAAGCAATGGATGTCCGCATTCTGGACATTACCCATGTTTCGACTCTGGCAGATTATTTCATGATCGCCAGCGGAAGCAACCGCAACCAGGTACAGGCGATGGCAGACAACGTAGAGGAGGTACTCGGAAAAGCCGGCGTACATCCAAAACAGATCGAAGGCTATCAGACCGCAAACTGGATTCTGATGGACTACGGCGATGTTGTCATCCACATCTTTGATGAGGAGAACCGCCTGTTCTACGATCTGGAGAGAATCTGGAGAGACGGTAAAGTCGTAGAAAAAGAAGAGATTATGTAAGTTAGGTGGAAAAAGGCGCAGAAAATCCGGAACCGTGCAGAGAAAGGCGGACGGGTTCTCTGCGCCTTTCTGGTGTTTGGAACGCATATGATAAAGAAAAAGGGGAATATCACACGATGAAAAAAATAGAAAGCGGATCGCTTGCTGTGATGCTCGATGAAGAGACGCTGGGACTTAGGATCGAAAAAGACGGCGTTGTCTGGAATACGGATCCGAAAAAGACACCGGAACTGATTTTTGCAGAGGGAACATACCGTTTCCTGGATGCAGAGGAGATTTCCCATGAGGTCTATTCCTTCGGCGTCGGATGCGGCATCCGGAGCCATTATGCGGGATTTGCGGGAACACCGTATGCCTTCGAGACGATTATCTGGATCGAAGCTGTGGATGAAACACTCTGGATGGAGTGGATTCCGCTCTGCGAGGAGGGACTGCATCCGGTAAAGGTGCTGTGGCCGACGGCAATGGAGTTTACAAACGGGCGCGATGACTGGTATACACTCCTTACCGAGGGACAGGGACTTCTGATTCCGAATACCTGGAAGACGGAACTTGGAAAGCTTTCGTTTGACGGCAGATTTGAGACCTCCGGCGGCTATATGCCGTGGTTCGGCCAGGTGAAGGAAAGATGCGGCTATACAGCGATCTGTACAACACCGTGGAACGCCGGTTATCAGGCAGAGCACCCGGCAGGCGGCCCGTATACCAGCGTGGGGGCATGGCTGGAGCCGAGCCTTGGAACAATGAATTACCGCCGCGTATTCCGTTATACGTTTTTAAATGACTGCGATTATAACGACCTCTGCAAAACGTACCGCCAGTATGTACGGGAACAGGGCCATCTGCGCACTTTGAAAGAAAAGGCAGTACAGAATCCGTCCATTCACGATCTTGTGGGAACGTGTTTTGTTCATACGGGAATCAAGACGGTTGTGCAGCCGGAGTCCGGCTTTTTCGATCCGCAGAATCCGGAGAAAAATAACCGCGTAGTGCCGTTTTCCGTGCGCGAACAGCAGATCCGCGAAATTCATGATCTCGGCGTAGAGAAAGTCTATCTTCATCTGGACGGCTGGGCAGAACCGGGGTATGACAACCAGCATCCGGACTACACACCGGCATGCCAAGCGGCCGGCGGATGGGAAGGCATGAAATCGCTTGTCGATACGATGCATGATTTCGGCTACAAATTCGGTATTCACGACCAGTACCGCGATTATTACCATGCAGCGCCGAGCTACGATGAAAATTATGCCTGCCGCCTTCCGGATAGAACGATACCGGGACACAGTTACTGGGCGGGCGGACCGCAGAGCTATCTCTGTGCAACGCAGGCACCGTTCTATGTGAAACGGAATTTTGCCGAACTGAAGAAAAACGGAATCCGGCTTGACGGTGCATACCTCGATGTGTTTACGTGCAACGAGGGCGACGAGTGCGCAAATCCGGAGCATGTGATGACGAGAAGAGACTGCTATATGTACCGCGGAAACTGCTTCTCCTGGCTGCTCTCACAGGGGATTCTCTCAAGCTCCGAGGAGGTCAGCGACTGGGCCGTTCCATATCTGGTGTTCTGCCATTATGCACCGTATGACTTTATGCTGCGCCCGTCAGAGACACCGAAGAAAGGAATCCCGGTGCCGCTCTTTAATCTTGTGTATCATGACTGTGTGATCGAGCCGTGGATGATGGACCGTGTTTCAAAAGACGAGGACTATATGCTGTATGCGCTTCTTGCAGGCGGTGCACCGTATCTTGTACGGGACGGCGCATATCCGAATACAGATGGTGCATTTGACGGGGAGAAAATCAGTCTGGAAGAGATGACAGAAAGATGCCGCGTTGTAACGGAGCTGCATGAAAAAACGGCACTCCTGGAACTGGTACGCCACGAGTGTATGACGGCGGACGGAAGCGTACAGAAGAGTGAATTTTCCGATGGAACATATGTTATTTGTGACTTTGCAGAGCAGATATATGAAATCGGATACGGGGCATAAAAGAAAAGCGCCACATGTAGATTTTGTTCTTATAAAAATACAAGATTTTGTGGTTTTCCTTGTATTTTTTCAAGTGCATATCTTGCGCGGAAAGCAGAGATTTGTTATATTATGCATGCGGAGGTGTTCATGCCCGGTGCAAAGAAGATGCCGGAGCGTGACGAAACAAAATAACACCAGAAAGGAACAAAGCAAATGAGAGAATTTGAACAGTGGGATGGCTTTACCGGAAGACTCTGGAAAGAAGGCATCGACGTACGTGACTTTATTCAGAACAACTATACTCCATATGACGGAGATGAGAAATTCCTGGAGGGACCAACAGAGGCTACAGACCGTCTGTGGGGCAAATTACAGGAACTCCAGAAAGAAGAGCGTGCAAAAGGCGGCGTTCTGGATATGGAGACAGACGTTGTAAGCGGAATCACAGCTTACGGCGCAGCATATATCGATGACAGCATGAAAGATCTGGAGCAGGTAGTTGGTCTTCAGACAGACAAACCGCTGAAACGTGCATTTATGCCGTATGGTGGAATTAAAATGGCTGAGCAGTCCTGCGAGACTTACGGCTACAAACCAAGCGAGAAGCTTCATGAAATTTTCACTAAATATCACAAAACACATAACCAGGGTGTATTCGACATCTACACACCAGAGATGATGAAAGCCCGTCACAATAAAATTCTGACCGGTCTGCCGGATACCTATGGCCGTGGCCGTATCGTAGGCGACTACCGTCGTGTTGCTCTGTACGGTATTGATTACCTGATCGAGCGCAAAAAAGCAGACTTCGCTGCAACAAATCGTCAGGGAATGCGTCGTGGTGACTTCCAGTTAAGAGAAGAGATCGCTGACCAGGTCAGAGCACTGCAGGATATGAAAGTTATGGCACAGTCCTATGGCTATGACATTTCCGAGCCGGCTAAGAACGCAAGAGAAGCTGTTCAGTGGCTGTACTTCGGATACCTTGCAGCTATCAAAACTCAGAACGGTGCTGCAATGAGCGTTGGCCGTGTATCTACTTTCCTTGACATCTACATCGAAAGAGATATTGAAAAAGGAATCCTGACTGAGAAAGAAGCTCAGGAGCTGATCGACCATCTGGTAATGAAATTCCGTATGGTTAAATTCGCAAGAATTCCGTCTTACAATCAGCTGTTCTCCGGTGACCCGGTATGGGCTACTCTGGAAGTTGCCGGTATGGGAATCGACGGACGTTCTATTGTTACAAAGAACGATTTCCGTTTCCTGCATACACTGGAAAACATGGGACCGTCCCCAGAGCCGAACCTTACTGTTCTGTACTCTGAGCACCTTCCGGAAGCTTTCAAAAAATATGCAGCTCATATTTCTGTACAGACAAGCTCCATCCAGTATGAGAACGATGATGTAATGCGTCCGGTATGGGGCGATGATTACTCCATCTGCTGCTGTGTATCTGCTACCGAGACCGGTAAGGAGATCCAGTTCTTCGGCGCTCGTGCAAACCTTGCAAAATGCCTTCTGTACGCTATCAACGGCGGTAAAGACGAGAAGACAAAACAGCAGGTTGCTCCGGAATATCAGCCGATCACCAGCGAGTATCTGGACTATGATGAGGTTATGAAGAAATACGACGTTATGATGGACTGGCTGGCTCATCTGTACGTTGGAACTCTGAACATGATCCATTACATGCATGACAAATACTACTATGAGGCAGCAGAGATGGCTCTGATCGACACCGATGTAAGACGTACCTTCGCAACCGGTATCGCAGGATTCTCTCACGTAGTAGACTCCTTAAGCGCAATCAAATACGCTAAAGTTAAAGTTATCCGTGACGAAGAAGGAATGGCTGTTGACTTCGAGACAACCGGCGACTTCCCAAGATACGGCAACGACGATGACAGAGCAGACGAGATCGCTGTATGGCTGCTTCGTACCTTCATGGACAAACTGAAATACTGCCATACCTATCGTGATTCTGAGCCGACTACCTCTATCCTTACCATTACTTCCAACGTTGTATATGGTAAAGCAACTGGTTCTCTGCCGGACGGAAGAAAAGCCGGTGAGCCTCTGTCTCCAGGAGCTAACCCGTCTTACGGCGCAGAGAAGAGCGGACTTCTTGCTTCCCTGAACTCTGTAGCAAAACTGCCGTATGAGGACGCTCTGGACGGAATCTCCAACACCCAGACCATCAACCCGGGCGCACTCGGCCACAACGACGAAGAGCGTACCGAGAACCTGGTACACGTTCTGGACGGATACTTCGAGCAGGGTGCACATCACCTGAACGTAAACGTATTCGGAACCGAAAAACTGATCGACGCAATGGAGCACCCGGAGAAACCGGAGTATGCAAACTTCACAATCCGTGTATCCGGCTATGCAGTTAAATTCATCGACCTGACAAAAGAGCAGCAGATGGACGTAATTGCACGTACCTGCCACGATCATATGTAATTTCTGAAAATGTTATTTCTAAAGCCCCCGCGGCCGCAGCAATGCGGCTGTGGGGGCTTTTTGTATATCGGTGCTTGAATTCCAGTAAAATCCACTTGATTTAGAGTACATAAAATGAGAAAATTTATCAGATACAGAACGCTAATTGAAAAACTTTTATCAAGTAATTCATAGCGTAAGTTACAAGTTAATGTTATAATACCAAAGTTAGAATTTCCTAACATAAGAAAAAATGGAGTTTTATTTATGAAAAAGAAAATTGTTGCAGCATTTTGTCTTGCCATGGTGATGACGGTCGGTGGATGTTCCGGTGCGGGGACAGCAGCGCAGCCGGAGAGCAGTGAAAGTCAGACACAGTCGGCGTCTGTTTCGGAGTCTTCGAGCAGTTCTGACGCTTCGGAAGAGAATTCCACGCAGAAATCCGCATCATCCACAGCTTCTTCCGATGCCGCAGATGCATCGAGCAGCCGAGATATTTTTGCGATGGATACGTACATGACGGTCACTGCCTATGGTCCGAATGCAGAAACGGCGGTGGATCAGGCGCAGCAGGAGATTGAGCGGCTGGATGCACTTCTGTCGACCGGAGAGGAGACGAGTGAAGTAGCGCAGATCAATGCAAACGGCGGCGGAACCTTATCGGAGGATACCACCTATCTGCTGGAACGCTCGCTGGATCTGTATGACAGCACAAACGGCGTTTTCGACATCGCAATTTATCCGATCATGGACGCCTGGGGTTTTACAACCGGAAATTATACGATTCCTTCGGATGAGACGATCGAAAGCCTCCTTCCGCTGACCGATGCCAATGACATTCTTTACGACAAGGACAGCGCATCGATCAGCTTTGCCAAGGACGGCATGAAAATTGACTTCGGCGGAATCGCAAAGGGTTATACATCCGGCAGAATTGCGGATATTTACCGGGAATGCGGTGTGACGAGCGGGCTCATCAACCTCGGTGGAAACGTTCAGGTTGTCGGCACGAAAACGGATGGCAGCAAATGGCGTGTTGCCGTGCAGAGTCCGGAAGCGGAGGATGATTATCTCGGCATTCTCTCGACGGCCGACCGGGCGGTTATTACTTCTGGCGGCTATGAGCGGTATTTCGAACAGGACGGCATGAAATATCATCACATCATCGACCCATCGACCGGTCATCCGGCAAATAACGGTCTGGTGTCGGTGACGATCGTAAGTGCTGACGGAACACTGGCGGATGGCCTTTCTACTTCTCTTTTCATCATGGGGAAGGACAAGGCGGCCGAATACTGGCGTGCACACAGCGATGAATTTGACACCATTCTGGAGGATGAGGACGGCGTTCTGTATGTAACCGAAGGAATTGCTGACGATTTCGCATCCGATCACGAGACAAACATTATCAGGAAAGACGGTGATACATAATCATGGGAAAATGGAAAAAACTGACAGCATTTGCACCGGCTCTCGCGGCAGTTATCGTAGCAGCCTGTGCCGGTATTTCGCTGAACGGCTACACTGCACCGGTTTACGCCGTAGAGCAGCCGGAAGCACTGGTGACACCGGAGCCGGAACAGGATACCGATGCAGCGGAAAAGAAAGATGATACAAAAAAGAAGGACGATACAAAAAAGAAGGACGATACAAAAAAGACAACCGATACCGAAGCAGAACTTGTCGCAGCCGTCGGTTCCGGCAGCTTTGAGCTGGCGGACGGAACGTACGAAGGAAGCGGAACAGGTTTTGGCGGTACGATTACAGTCTCTGTCGTATTGAAAGACAAAACGATTCAGTCGATCTCGATTGTAAGCGCTCCCGGCGAGGACGCAGCTTTCCTGAACCGTGCGAAGGGAGTTATCGACCGTATCATCGCATCCCAGAGTGTGGATGTGGACACGGTTTCCGGTGCAACTTTCAGTTCAAAAGGTATCCTTGCAGCCGTGAAAAATGCACTGATCGGTCAGGAGGACACTTCAGAACCGGCATGCGCATCAGGAGCGGCAGGCGGCGGAGCCTCTGCCGGCGGAACCGTTACAGTATCTAAAATCGAAGAACCGGCTGCCTACCGGGATGGAACGTATTACGGAACCGGAACAGGATTTGGCGGCACAATGAAAGTCTGCGTTGTTGTCAGCGGCGGAAAAATTGCTTCGATTGATATTGTGGAAAACAGCGATACGCCAAGCTACCTTTCCAGTGCTTCCTCTCTGATTTCGACGATTATCTCAACACAGAGTACGAATGTGGATACGGTCTCTGGCGCGACATACAGCTCCCGCGGTATTATTGAAGCTGTGCGGAGTGCCTTAAGTCAGGCGGCAGTGAACGGGTCTTCCAGTACAAACGGAGGAAGCCAGGGCAATACAAACAACGGAAACAACAGTCAGAATAACGGCCAGAACAATAACAACTCGTCTGCATCCAAGGGAAGTTTTCCTTATCAGGACGGAATTTATTACGGAACGGCCGCCGGTTTCCAGGGAGACATCAAAGTGGCGGTAGCCCTGCAGGATCAGACGATCAAAGCGGTACTGATTCTGGAAAACGAAGATGACGAGACATTCTTCAACCGTGCCAAAGTCGTAGCGGACCGCATCGTAGACGGACAGAAAACCGATGTGGATCTCGTATCCGGCGCAACGTACAGCTCCCGCGGCATCCAGAACGCAGTAAAACAGGCGCTGGAAAATGCGAAGAAGGCAACAAACGGCGAGACCGTTCCGGATAACGGAACGAGCAGCGGCGGAACCACAACGATTCCGGAAGGAAAATTCCCATACGAGGAAGGCATTTACTACGGAACCGGCGAGGGCTATCTGGGAGACATTACAACGGCAGTTGTCATTCAGGATGAGACGATCAAGGCAATTCTCGTGACCGAGAGTGAAGATGACGAAGCATTCTTAAAACGCGCAAAACAGACAGCAAAGGACGTTGTGAAAAACCAGACACTGGAAGTTGACACCGTTTCCGGCGCAACCTACAGCTCCAGGGGAATTCTTGCGGCAATCGAGGAAGCTTTAAAAGAGGCAGAACGCGTAACTGAGGAAAAGAAAAATCCAACCCCGACACCGACGGAAACACCAACCCCGACCGAAATCCCGGAGCCAACTGAGACGCCAACACCAACCCCGACGGAAACTCCGGAACAAAAGATCTATCAGGACGGCGAATACACAGCGATTGCCGTCTGCGAGCCGGATGAAGATGAAGATTTTACCGCTTATCGGCTTTCTGTGACGGTAACAATTGAAAACGATAAAATCGTAGCGTTAAGCAACATCACCGGTGACGGAGACAGTCAGAATGCCTCCTACATCCGCCGCGCATCCGAAGGAACCTCCAAAATCAAAGGCGTTTCCGCTCAGATTCTGGAAACCGGAACGCTTGAAAACATCGACACCGTTTCCCGTGCAACCTGCTCCTCAAAAGCCATTCTTGAGGCATGCCGGAATGCGCTGGATGCTGCGAAAGTAACGCAATAAAGGGGAAAACAGATGAGACAATTGATTGTTCGTTTTTTGAATGTCGCTGTCATTGCTGCTGTTCTGATCGGCTACAATACCGTACTCGATAAAAGAGACAAAGAGGATCAGATCGCGCGGCTCTCGGCAGAGCTTGAGACGACCCAGCTTCAGAAGGAAAATCTGCAGGCCGCAGCAGCTGCATCCAACACGGCGGATACGGCCGCAAGTGAAGCAGCAGAAGCAGAAGGGCAGTACGTGGACGGTACGTATGACGGTGAAGCTGACGGCTTCGGCGGCACCATTGCAGTTGAAGTAACCGTAGAGGGCGGCCAGATTACTGATCTTGCCATCACATCCGCCGACGGCGAGGACAGTGCGTATCTGTCAAACGCGGAGGCGATCATTCCAAAGATTATTGAGGCACAGTCCGCCGATGTTGATACGATCAGCGGAGCAACATTCAGCTCCACCGGTATCAGAAATGCGGCGCAGGAAGCAATAGAAAAGGCGGAGAAATAACATGAAAAATTTAGATCTATCCACATTACCGGCAAAGAAGAGAAAACAGATCGTTTCCTGCCTGCGTGCCGGAATCCAGCTTTTATATTTCCTGTTTCTTCCGTCAGTATTTACCGCTGCATTTAACGGAGTGAAATACATTTTTACGCAGCTTGGACAGGGTGAAAAAATTGAGATGACCGCGTTTGTGTCGGCTCTGCTCCTTGTCTGTGCATTTACGATCGTATTCGGAAGATTTTTCTGCGGTTTTGCATGCGCTTTTGGAAGTCTGGGGGATGCAATGCATGCAATTTATGGTATAATCTGTAAGAAACGTAAAAAGAAGCCCATACGCATCAAACCGGAACTGGCAAAAAAACTGGCGCTGGTCAAATACGGCATTCTGCTTCTGATTGCTCTTTGCTGCTTTGCAGGAGTTTATCAGAAAGCAAGAGGAACAAGCCCGTGGGATGTCTTTTCCATGCTGCATGCGGGAAATTTCCGACTTTCCTCTTATATTCCAGGCATTGTTCTTCTGGTGCTGATCCTGGTCGGCATGTTCTTTGAGGAGCGCTTTTTCTGCCATTTCCTGTGCCCAATGGGAGCTGTCTTTTCTCTGCTTCCGATCCTGCCGTTCTTTACTCTGCACCGGAAACGCGAAAACTGCATCCGCGGCTGCAGCGCCTGCACGAGACAGTGCCCGTCAGCGGTGGAACTGCCATCCGATGGATACGTGGAGATCTCCGGCGACTGTTTCCAGTGCCAGAAATGTATTGATACGTGTCCGAAAGGTAATATCCGCTGCGGGGTAAAGGAATTTCACGGAAATGAAATCCTCTTTACGCTGTTCCGTGCTGTATTCCTGCTGACACTGCTGTTATGGGCTGGCATCTGATTCAGAATAAGGAAAACTATATGAAGAAAAAAGATCTGATTCTGGCAGGCGCCGTTCTGCTCCTGGCTGGAATCCTTGCCCTGGCGCTTCGGCTGCCGAAAACGGAAAATGGAAATACCATGAAAGTCACGGTGGACGGCGAGGTCTACGGAACGTATTCACTCGCAGAAAATCAGACCGTGAAAATTCAGACGGGTCACGGAACGAATGTCCTGGTGATCGAAAACGGAAGTGTCCATATGGAAGAAGCTGACTGCCCGGACGGCTACTGCAAAAGACAGGGTACGATTTCCCGGGTAAATGAGACGATCGTGTGCCTGCCGCATAAGCTGGTTGCGGAGGTAGAAAGTGACGGATCCACAACGGACGACGCCGACGATGCGCCGGATGTGATTGTAAAATAATACCAGCTTAGAAGAAAGGAATTGGAATTTATGAGAGACAGCCGCACTGCAAGCAGAAAAATTGCCTTATGCGCCATGCTGATGGCACTTGCCATGATCTTCAGTTATGTGGAGGTACTGATCCCGATCAACCTCGGTGTTCCTGGAATCAAACTCGGCATTGCCAATCTGGTTGTAGTCGTCGGCCTCTTTTTCCTTCCGGCAGGGGAAGTCCTGATGATTTCCGTCGCCCGCATTCTTCTGATGGGGTATCTGTTCGGAAATGGAATGTCCATCCTTTACAGCCTTGCCGGCGGGCTTTTGAGCTTTCTTGTGATGCTTCTGCTGAAACACATCAAGGGCTTTAGTATCACCGGCGTAAGTATTGCAGGAGGCGTGACGCACAATGTCGCGCAGATCTGCGTGGCGGCTCTCGTGGTGCAGAACCGCAAACTGTTCTATTATCTGCCGGCGCTTCTCGTGGCCGGAGTCATCACCGGAATGCTGATCGGAATCCTTTCGGACCGCATTCTTTCTGCGGTAAAACGCGATGGACGAAAGAGTTCTTCGCGGTGAAAACTCCATATCTACGGAATTTTTTCTGTGTGGGAACGAAAATCATCCCACAAACTTCACAGTATCGGATCATTAAATAGTAAAAATACTCAATAAGCAGAATCTGTGCCTCTTTTGAGAAAAAATAATCAGTTAAGAGTTAGACAAAACGATTAAAAATTAGTAGAATAATCTACGGTTAGTTAAAACAATTATTGATTAGTGAAAACTAATATAATAATGAAGGACAGTTTTGCCCCTGTTTTTCCTGCAAAACTGTGGAAAAGGAAAAAGGAGGAAGTTATGATCAAAAGAAAAGAACTTCAGAAAAAATCATTAGCAGCCGTAATGGCAGCTTCCATGACCATGAGCCTGCTCCCGGGAACCGCACTGGCGGATGCTACAAGTGGCGTGCTGGCAGATGGCACTTATGAGTCTACGGCTCATGTTACCAGAACTGCAGAAGACGATGAGGATGAGAATGCATGGGATGAATATGACGTTAATGTCAAAATCACAGTTGCAGACGGTAAGTTTTCTGATATTGCAGTAACACCTGGTTCTGGATACAATACAGAAAATGCTACATATTTTAAAAAAGCAGCTACAAACAGCAAAGGATTCAAAACGAAACTTCTTGGAAAAGATGCAACGATTGAAAACATTGAAGGATGGGATATTGTATCGGGTGCAACCAGAACTTCGAATGCAGTAAAAACCGCGGCTCTTGCAGCAACCCAAAAAGCAACCCCGACTCCAGAAGCAGTAGACACCACAGCACTTGAAAAAGCAATCGCAGATGCCGAAGCATTAAAGGAAGCTGACTACACCGCAGACTCCTGGAAAGCTGTCCAGACTGCTCTTACCGCAGCAAAATCTGCTCTTTCTGCAAAAGAATCCCAGAGCGCTGTTGATACCGCGAAAGATGCGCTGAATACTGCAGTAAAAGGCCTTGTTAAAGCACCGACTCCGACGGCGACCCCGACAGCAACGCCAACCGCAACCCCAACGGCGACCCCGACCGAGACTCCAACTGAGCAGGTGGCTTACGTTCTGATGAACATTCCGTATGATGAATTTTATGCTGCAGATGTAAACAACTCTGTTCCAGTGGATGTATTTTCTTCCGCAACGAAGAGCAAAACAAGAACAGCCACTCTTGCCGGTGGTTCTTATCATACCAATGCAGATGGAAGTGCAATCAATGGAATTACCTTCCCGGTTAAAGTAACAGGAGTGGATCTTTCCAAATTTAAGAAAGTAACAGATTCTGACTCTGTAAGTATTACAGTAACAAACCGTGGTCAGACATCTACACAGACATACACTGGAAAAGACGCCTTATTTGAAAACTCAGACTATGCATATTATGTATTAAGCGAAGTACCTTCTTACTACAAAGAAGCAACGGTAAATGCAGATGGCTCTCTTTCTTTTGGAAAAACAGTTGGAACTGCAATTGAACTGACCAATGTATCTCCGGAATTTATGACTGAATCAAAATATGGAGATTATCAGCTGGATCTCGACGGACTGGAGAACACGATTGATGTTGGAACCGATCAGATCTATGGTGTTATTGTCAGCACGAAAGAAGGCAATGACTATGGTATGCGTCATGTGGAAAATATCTGGCGCGGAACAGAGCTGGCATGGTCAACTGGATTTACAACACAGGTACATGGATGCCTGACTTCTTCTGCACATTACAAGAGCATGATGGGACAGCATATCAATAAGGTTACTTATTATACCAGCAAAGGAATCTACACGATTCCAGTGAATGATATTTTTGTTCCAACAAAATTTGAGGCAAGTGTATCCGTAGAAGACGCTTCTCTTTCCGCTGGAAAGACAACGATGACCGTAACCGGACTTCCGGCTGATTATGATGCAGAATATTCCGTAGATGGTCTGGATGGATTTGCAGTAGACGGAAATACCATTTCTTATTCCGCAAATGCGAAAAAAGGAATGTATACTCTGACGATTCATGATAAAAAAGGTGTTTATGCAGATCTGACACAGAGCTTTACTCTGTATACAGATGCAATGCCGGCTGCTTACAACGAAAAAGGAAGTGCTCCGGCGCTTGTAAAAGCAGAGAATGCATCAGAAGATGACTTTGCTGATTATATCAAGAACATCACTTCGGTAAAAGTAAATGGAAAAGAATATGCAGCAACTGGAAAACGGAAAATAATTCTGATCAAAGAAGACGGTACGCTTGATCTGACAGCTGCCGCTTTTGCAGAAGGAAATAAATTTGAAATCGAAGTAACTGCAACAGGTTACAAGACGCTTTCCTTTACTTATGAGAAGAAAGAAACAACATATAAATATGTATATGCAGGTCTTACCTGGGCTGAGTATTGGGCAGCAGAAGGAGTTCAGGCGGCAGGAAGCGACGCTGGTTCGGATGAAACTGACAGTCGCAAAGAAAGTGATAAAGGCGCTTTTGATGTTGTAACCCGTGCGACCACAAACCATGGACTGCACAGAGGAAGCTTCCAGTGCGCAGCGACTATCTACATGAAAGATGGCACAACCTATGATGTGGCATATTATACCGCAGCAACCACGGCAGTTCTGACCAACGGCGAGACCGTAACTTACGACAAAAGCCAGATTGATCATTATGAAGTAAAAGGCCTGAAATATGTGCCTGTAAAAGTTTCGGAAGATGATTACGAAAATTTCTGCAAAAAGTATGTTGTGGTAGAAAACGGCGGAACACTTTCCGGTGGATTTTCTGAAAATAAACTGCAGAGCTATACAGGCCTGGTTGCAGATGTAACAGAAAACACAAACGGTCTGAAGATAGCAGTGAAAAATGTAGATGGAAGCTTCTCCTTCTCGGCAGGAACAACAGGAAGTGAATCCGGAATCAAAGATCAGGCGCTGAAGACAGCTCCGGATGCTGAGACCGTAGGACTGACCGTGAAAGAAGCCAATGGTTCTTATGGAGAATTCCTTCGCGTAGATTTAACGGGAGATTACGGCGATCTGGCTGCTAATCTGCAGACCGTAACCTGGACTTATTACGGTGATGATTCCACTTATACGAATGCAAAAGCAACGTATGGAACAAAATTCGCAGCAGATAACTGGATGCATAAAGTAATGGGAATCCAGCTTGGCCTTACCGATTCCCTGCGCTGCACTTTACCGGAGGGAACGGATGGAACCGGTTATTGGAAGATTACGATTCATGCACTTGGCTATGCAGATGCTTCCTACACTTTTGAAGCAACCAAAGCGAACATTGTAGGAGCTGATCCGGTAGAGAGCACAGCAGCACTGGAAGAGGCAATTGCAAAGGCAGATGCACTGAATAAAGATCTTTACACGGAAACTTCCTGGAATAATATGCAGACAGAACTGGCAGAAGCAAAAGAAGCATTGGAGAAAAAACAGAGCCAGGGAACCGTAGATGAAGCAACCGAGCATCTGAATGCAGCCATCGAAGCTCTGCAGTCCCAGTATGTATTAATGAATATTCCGTATGCAGCGTTCTATCAGGCAGAGGTTCATAATGATGTTCCGGTAGATGCGTTTACTTCCGCAACCAAGAACAAAACAAGAACAGCCTCACTTTCCGGCGGATCTTACCATGTGAATGCAGACGGAAGCGATATTACAGGTATCACCTTCCCGGTAAAAGTAACAGAGGATATGGATCTGAGCAAATACACGAAAGTGACAGATGAGGATTCTGTAGAAATCACCGTTACCAACCGTGGACAAACATCCACCACAACGTATACCGGAAAAGATGCACTGTATGAGAATGCAAGCTATGCATATTACACTTTACATGAGGTTCCGTCTTATTACAAAGAAGCATCTGTAGATGCAGACGGCAATGTAACCTTTGGTGCTGTTCAGGGAACCGAGGCAGCAAAGCTGGAAAATGTAACGGCAGAGCTCTCCACTAACAGCAAATACGGTGATTATCAGCTGGATCTGGATGGTCTTACTGATACCATCAAAGCAGGCGAAGATACCGTATATGGTGTTGTTGTCAGCACAAAAGAGGGCAACGATTACGGAATGCGTCATCTGGAGAATATCTGGAGAGTGTCTGAGCTGGCATGGAGCACTGGATTTACGACAAGCGTTCATAACTGCCCGACCTCCTCGGAACATTACAAGAGCATGATGGGACAGACCATCAACAAAATTACCTATTACACCAGCAAGGGAATTTACGAAGTCGACGCAGATGTATATGTACCGGTTAAGTTTGCATATGAATTTTCTGTAGAAAATGCGTCTGTCACATCTGGAAATGCTTCTGTTAAACTGGAAGGCCTGCCGGATGATTACGATGCTGTCTATACAGTAGAAGGTCTGACGGGAACCGTGTCCGGTGATACTCTGTACTTCAAGAATGCAGAGAAAGGTTCTTATACATTGACTGTCAGCGATAAGAATGGTAAATATGCAGATCTTTCCGCAGACTTTATCCTTTACACGGAAGAGATGCCGGCAGCATTTAACGAAGATACGACAACACCGGGTCTGTTTAAGAACGGGGATGCAACAGATGAAGAGTTTGCAGATTATCTGAAGAACATTACCTCTGTTACTGTAAATGGAAAAGCATATGCAGCAAGCGGAAGAGGAGCTGTTGTACTGTTCAATGAGGATGGTTCCTTAAAGACAGATGCAGCACCGTTCGCAGAGGGCGATTCCTTTGAAATTACAGTTTCTTCACTGGGATATCAGGATCTTAGCTTCACCTGGAAGAAATCAGCAGAAGAGCCGACTCCTACTCCTACAGAGACCCCAACCGTAACCCCGACCGAGACTCCGACTGTTACCCCGACGGAAACCCCGACCGTAACCCCAACTGAGACTCCGACGGTTACACCTACAACAGCACCAACCACAACCCCGACGACTGCTCCTACCACAATACCTACGACGCAGCCGACGAAGACCCCGACAAGCACCCCGAAAGCAACATCTACTCCGCTTGCAAGTAATAAAGTATCCAATACTTCTACTTCCAAGAAGAGCGATAATGCAAAGACCGGTGATGCTACCAACATCTGGGGATGGGTAAGCATGGCAGTTGCATCTCTTGGTGCCGGCGGACTTGGATTCAAACTCCGCGGCAGAAAGAAAAACGAAGACGAAGAGTAATTCAGAACGAAATAACTGAGAAATTCTTCTGACATAAGAAATCACAGAAACCTCTGTTCCAGCTTTTCTGGCGGAGGTTTCTGCCGTTTCGAGGAGTAAAAAAGTGATTCTTTTCTTTTTGTAAAAAACAAAAAATTAAGTGTTCACACAATGCCCAATTCGTGCGATAATAATACTGTGTTTTTTGCACATGCAGCACAATGGAGGTGACTTAGAAAACATGACAGCAAAACTGTTGGAAAAACATATTACCGATACAATTCGGGAATGGCAGGTGAAGATCGGCTATGAGGGCGGTACGATGAAGCTCTACTACCCGGCGGAGTCCCTGCGCCGTTCCCTCTCTTTAGACGAAACAGAAGACCTGGCTAAAGCGCTTTCCGCGTTCTGTAAGAACGTACAGCCGCGCCTTGGAATGCTCGCTATTTCGGCAGTCAAAGACCGCTACTGTGTGGAAATCCCGGAGGAGGGATGCTCTTATATTGAGCGGGAAATCCCTGTTCCGGAGCTCCTGCAGAACCTTCTGCAGGTGATCACAACGCCTGGAAACACAATGGAACAGGTTCGAAACTGCTTTTCTTCCTATGCAGAGAAAATGCATACTACCGTGGAAGAAAACGCATCCGAGGAGCATGAGATGGGCCATGTATTTTCTTTTTCAGACCCGTCTGTAGATGAATACTGTTACTGTGTCGAAGAAAATGAATTCGGCCTGACGTATCACCGTTTTTCACGGGAAGATTACGAGGCTTTATAAATAAAAGGAGGATATACACCATGGAATTTACAAAACTGCTGGAAGAAAGAAGAAGCATCCGCGCGTTTGATCCGGAGAAACACGTAACCGCAGAGCAGATCCAGGAGATCGTACAGGCAGCGATTCAGGCACCATCCTGGAAAAACTCACAGACAACACGGTACTATGCCCTTGTAACACCGGAGAAAGTCGAAGAATTTTCCGCAAAATGCCTTCCAGAATTCAATCAGAAGAGTTCAAAGGGAGCCGCACTTGTCGTAACAGCATTCGTAAAAGACCGCTCCGGCTTCACGCAGGACGGAACACCGGACAATGAAGTCGGAAACGGCTGGGGCTATTACGATCTTGGCCTGCATGACGAAAACCTGATCCTGCGCGCAAGAGAACTCGGCCTTGATACTCTGATTATGGGAATCCGTGATGAGAAAGCTATCCGTGAAGCCCTCTCCATTCCGGAGAATGAGCTCCTTGGTGCTGTCATTGCTGTCGGCTACCGTGCCATCAACCCGGACAAGCCGAAACGTAAAACCGTGGACGATATCTTAAAACTGTTCTAAATCCGGCGCATCCGTGTGAAGACGTGCGCGGTACTTTCCAGGTGGGAATCCAAAGAACCGGGAAAACTGCTTGCTGAACGCATAGACATCGCCATATCCGACAAGACCGGCAATTTCCTTCATCGGTACGCCGCCCTCGAGAAGAATACAGGCCTGCTCCATTTTCTTCCTGGTGCGGTACCGTGCAGGAGAGACGCCGGTCTGTTTTTTAAATACTTTTCGAAACGTCTCATAACCGATCTGGAGTGACCGGGCAAGCTCTTCGAGAGAAATTTCTTCATCAAGATTCTGCGAGAGCATATCGCAGGCGGCCTCGATCGGATCCCGCTGCAGATTCACCCGGTGCGCATGGTAGCCGTACATTCGCAGAATCTCTTTTTCCATCTCCGGAATCCGCAAAGGCAGCAGACTGTCCGGTGTGGCCTTTAACGACTGCAGAAGCTTCTGATACCGCTCGAGATCGCCGGGAAGCAGCTCTGCCTTTAGCACCGGCTCCCGGTTCAGAACCGAAAGCGAGCAGAAAGAATCAAAAAACGGTTTCCCAATCGAGATAAAAAATTCCAGCCATTTCCCATCGGGGTCTACGCGTGTGGAATGCGGCACACCCGGCAGACGCTGGACCAGGCTTCCCGCCTGCAGCGGATAGGAGGTGCCGTCCTCGGCAATATATTCCCCGCTCCCGCGCAGCAGCACGAAACAGCTGTAATACTCGTTCGAAAAATGATACTGCGAGCGGTCCGCCGTCTCTTTCCGCATAAAACCGCACGCCAGAATCCCGTTCTTCATTTCATTTCCAATACAGCGATAGATAACATCGCTCTTTTCTATTTTTGCAAGCAGATATTCCGGTATCATACGACTTCTCCTTTGCTTTCCCATTTTGGATAAAAGAAACACCAGATCAACTATTTCTCATCCACGTGCAGTGTTTTATACTGAATCATAAGATAACTGCATGAATCTTCTGAAAATCCACAGATGTATTATATCACAGGAAAGCAAAAAAGGAACACCAATCTGGATAAAAAGAAGAGAGGCAGTCGGAAAATGCGAAAGCAAAGGCAAGGAGGGCTTCAAGAACATGAGACAGACAAGAGACTGGGAAAATCAGTATATAACGCAGAAAAATCGTTATCCGATGCATACGCCGTACGGTGCGTATGAGACGGTAGAGCAGGCGCTCGCCGGAAATCGGAACGCGTCCCGCTTTGTAATGGATCTGAACGGAGACTGGAAATTCAAAATGTATCCGTCACCGGAAGCGGTGGAAGCATTTTATGAAGAGAATTTCGATCACGCAGCATGGGATACGATTCCGGTGCCGTCCAACTGGGAATTGCAGGGATATGGAAAGCCGGTTTACACCAATATGCTGTATCCGTTCAAACGGGAGGCAAACGGAGAAGCATTTGAGATCGAGATTACCGAAGGCACCTACGAGCTGAATGCGCCGTACGTACCGGAGAAAAATCTGACTGGCTGCTATTTCAGAACCTTTGAGGTTCCAACAGACTATATCGGCCGACAGCTTCTCATCGATTTCGGCGGTGTGGAGTCCTGCTTCTATCTCTGGGTCAACGGAAAACAGGTGGGGTATTCCCAGGACAGCAAAGTGAACGCGGAATTTGACATCACCGAATATGTGCAGGAGGGAACGAACACCCTCGCCGTACAGGTAATGCGCTACTGTGACGGTACTTACCTGGAAGATCAGGATTACTGGCATCTGTCCGGTATCTACCGCGATGTCCGCCTCGTATCGAAACCGGTGCAGCACATCCTGGACTATAAGGCAGAGACACTGTTCACACACCCGGATTACACGAAAGCTACCCTCTCTGTCACGATCTGGCCGGACAACTCCAAACCGCTGTACGGCGAGTATCATGCCAAAGTGACGCTGTATGACGAAGAACAGAACAAAGTAACCGAGATGGCTTCGAGAACGTTTGCTGAGTGCGGCTTCTATCTGATGCCGAAATTCATCGCAACCGTTACTGCTCCGGTAGAGAACCCGGCACTCTGGACTGCAGAGACTCCGACACTTTACACCCTCGTTGTCGAGCTGCAGAACAAAGAGAATGAGACGGTTGATATCGAGAGCTGCAAGGTCGGCTTCCGTCAGGTGGAAATCAACAGCCGCGGTGTTCTGACCCTGAATGGCAAACGCCTTGTGATCCGAGGTGTTGACCGCCACGATTTTTGCGCCGAGACGGGACGTACCGTTTCTGAGGAGCAGATGCGAAAAGAAATTGCTGTGATGAAACGCCTGAATTTCAACGCTGTTCGTACCAGCCATTATCCGAATTCCGTGAAATGGTATGATCTGTGTGACGAGCTCGGCATTTACCTTGTCGATGAGACAAATCTTGAGACGCACGGTTACGGCGGACAGCTCAGTGCATCCGCTGAGTGGACAGCCGCTTATCTGGAGCGTGCAACCCGTATGGTACTGCGTGATAAAAACCATCCTTCCATCGTCTTGTGGTCTCTTGGAAATGAATCCGGTGCCGGGGCGAATCATGCCGCGATGCACGGCTGGATCCGCGAATACGACAAGACAAGATACGTTCAGTATGAGTCCGGCAACCCAAAGAGTAATATTTCCGACGTTATCTGCCCAATGTATCCGACGATGAGCTGGCTTGAGGATGTGATGGCAGACGATTCCGATCTCCGCCCGTTCATCATGTGCGAATATGCGTATGCAAAGAGCAACAGCAACGGAAATTTCAAGGAATTTTGGGACTATGTCAACAAATACCCGCGTTTTCAGGGTGGATTTATCTGGGATTTTGCAGATAAGGCGATTGCGATTCAAAAAGAAGACGGAAGTATCAAATACGGCTACGGAGGAGCGTTCGATGAGGACGTGACCGATCCGGTTCCGGATATGTGTCTGAACGGTGTTGTTTTTGCCGACCTTTCCTATAAACCGGGCGCATATGAGGTGAGAAACGGGCAGTCCCCGGTAACGATTGAACAGGTGAAAAATCCATATACAGGCGAAACAGTATGGGTTCTGGCAAATCGCTATCATACGCTTGATCTTTCGCATCTGAAGGTGCGTTATGAAATTGTGCAGAACGGCGAAATGCTTGCCAAAGGCAGCTATCCGGCATTTTACACGGCACCCGGAACAACAGAGACGCTTCCGCTTCCGGAGCTTCCGGCGAAACTGCATGGCGAGGCCTATGTAAATTATTACGTTGAGCTTGCCCAAGATGCCTTCTATGCACCGGCGGGAACAGAACTATACCGCCGTCAGATTCCGGTTACTTCAGGTGTTTATCTGGCAGATGAGAAAATGATTGTCGGGAAACCACTGACCGTATCGGAGGATGAAAATCAGGTTCGCATCACCGGCGAAGAGACCGAAATTATCTTTGATAAAAAGACAGGAGAATTTACCAGATATCAGGCAAAGAGCGTTTCTTTTATGACCGGAGGAAAAGATGAGTTTTACCGTGCTCCAACCGGTATTGATGAAGGAACCCACGAGAGTGATTACGATGATATCTGGCGCGCGGAAGGTCTGGATCGTCTGAAAAAGGAAGTACAGTCAGTATCGGCTGTCAGTGCCGAAAATCAGGTGCTTCTTGAAGTGCAGGCTTCCTATACCGCTGAGCCGGACAACGCAGTACTCTTTACCGCTCATACTCTGTATCGCATCGGCAGTGAGGGAATGGAGCTGAAAAACGAAGTAACAAACAACAGCGGCCTTGAGACCATCGCAAGAGTCGGACAGTCGTTCTGCCTTCCTGCAGCGTTTGATACGCTCACCTGGTATGGAAAAGGACCCTGGGAGACGTATGCAGACCGAAAGGATGCAGCTTTTACCGGATTTTACACATCTTCTGTAGCAGAACAGCACGTTCCGTTTGTAGTACCATGCGAATGTGGTGGCCATGAGGACACGCGGTTTGCCATTCTTTCGGATGGAACACATACCGTTCAGATTGTAGGCAGTGATGATTTCCATTTCAGTGCGCTTCCATATTCTATGGCAGAATATCGAAAAGCCGCATATGAGGAAGAACTTCCGGAGCATACGACAGGAACCTGGCTGATTCTGGATGCAGCACACGCAGGCCTTGGCGGAGATACCGGCTGGACGAAAAATATTCACCCAGAATATCGTGTATGCAAGGGAAGATACAGCTATACGTTCCGTTTCCATTTCGCATAAAAGAAAGAAATCGGCCAACTGTTTATTTTTCGGAAGGCAGACGGCCGATTTTATTTGCTCATTCGCAGCCATCATGAAAAATTTTGCTTCGCAAAAGGAGAACTGCACACGCCTGAAGCACTTTTTTGCGCACCGGAGCAGCAATCATTTTGCCTGTTTTATTTAGTAGCGTTAATAATAAATGCTTGACAATTTATAAGGAGTGGTGTAGGGTAAAGGTGTCAAAGGAATTTCACCGGATCGGGTGTAATTCCGTTCACTATCCTATACGAAAAGAAGAGGTATTCATGATGAAAGAATTAAAGCCAATCAAAGAGGGTAAGGTACGCGAGATTTATGATAACGGCGACAGCCTGATCATGGTAGCAACCGACCGTATTAGCTGTTTTGATGTCATTCTGAACAATGTGGTAACAAAAAAAGGTACCGTTCTGACCCAGATGTCCAAATTCTGGTTCGATCTGACAGAAGACATCCTTCCGAATCATATGATCTCTGTAGACGTAAAAGACATGCCGGAATTTTTCCAGCAGGAGAAATTTGACGGAAACAGCATGATGTGCCGTAAGCTGGAAATGCTTCCTATCGAGTGCATTGTCCGCGGCTACATTACCGGAAGCGGCTGGGCAAGCTATCAGAAAACAGGAAAAGTATGTGGCATCGAGCTTCCGGAAGGATTAAAAGAATCTGACAAGCTTCCTGAGCCAATCTACACTCCGTCCACAAAGGCTGAAATCGGAGATCATGACGAAAATATCTCTTATGAGCAGAGCATCGCCCATCTGGAAAAATACTTCCCGGGAAAAGGAGCCGAGTATGCAGAGAAGCTTCGCGACTACACCATCGCTCTGTATAAAAAATGTGCTGACTATGCTTTAAGCAAAGGCATTATCATTGCAGACACAAAATTTGAGTTTGGTCTTGATGAAAACGGAAATATCGTAATCGGCGACGAGATGCTGACTCCGGACAGCTCCCGCTTCTGGCCTGCAGATGGTTATGAACCAGGCCATGGTCAGCCATCTTTTGACAAACAGTTCGCGCGCGACTGGCTCAAAGCCAACGATGGAAACCACGACTGGACTCTGCCGCAGGAAATCGTAGACAAGACGATCGAGAAATATCTTCAGGCATATGAGATGCTGACAGGAAAACCGCTGGCATAAAGAACATCATAGTGTTAAAAAGCTACAGGAGGCAGGTTCTGCCTCCTGTTTTTGCATATTTTGTGATAAGATCAGATGATAATCTGATACTCAAATGCGTGAAACATGTGATATAATGGGAAGAAAGACAGGATGCGAAGGAGGAAACACGATATGAAAATTGCTGCTGCAATTGAAAAAATGACAGATTTTTATAAGGGAAATATTCATGATATTTATCATTTTCTGAAGGTATGGGCCTTTGCAAAGAACATCGGCGAGGCGGAAGGACTGGATCCAAAAACACAGGAAACGCTGGAGATGGCAGCTGTTGTCCATGATATTGCCTGCCCGCTGTGTCGGGAAAAATACGGAAATACCAGCGGAAAGCATCAGGAAGAGGAAAGTGCGCCGCTCGTTGCAGAATTTTTCAAAGATGTACCGGCAGGAGAACTGGATGTCGAACGCATCACATGGCTGGTTACGCATCATCATACCTATACAAATGTAGAGGGAATGGATTACCAGATCCTGCTGGAAGCCGATTTTCTGGTCAATGCCGGCGAGAGCGAATATTCAAAACAGGCGATTGAAAATTTCTGCAGAAAAGTATTTCGGACGGAAGCGGGAACGCATCTGTTGAAGAGTATGTTTCTGGAGAAGGAATAAGGTCATGAAGTGTGACATCCTCCCCCACCTCTACAGGTGGTGGAGGATGTCACTTTTACAGCAGGACAGCCGGGGTCATTTAACCTTTATGGCGGTCAACCGGGAGATCCCGAAGTATCTGGATGCTACCTTATGGAACAGGGGATTTGTGGATACAAACGGCAAATACTATGAGCTTTGGAATGCGCAGGCACAGTATTATACGGAGTAAAATTTTGGCAATCTGTCGGCAGAAGCCATTCACAGAGAGATTGGCGGTACACTGAAACGGCTGGGAACAGAGTATCTGGATCTGTATATCATTCACCGTTTTGACTACGAAACTCCGATTGAGGAAACAATGGAAGCCCTGAATGTATGACCGCACTGGCATGGCAATGGGCGAAGGGAGTCAGCTCCCCGATTATCGGTGCGACCAAGGCGGCAATTGTTTCGTAAAAAACTATGGCATGTAAAACGCCGTCAGACTTGTTGTAGTCTGACGGCGTTTTACGTTAGGAAGCTCTTTGAAGAAACATCTATATTATTTCGTTTCCTGTCCCGCTTTCTTCCGGAACAGTTCTTTTCCACAGCTGATGACAATGATGACACCAAGAACCATCAGCAGAATGGCGATGATGAGCTGCAGTCCCTCAACGAGGAAGACAGCGGTTCCTGCTCCATACGCTTTTACAAGTGCAATGACACGCTCTACCAGTGCGGTAAAGGTGACACAGAGCATGATGATAAGCGGCGGGAACAGGGTTCTGTTTTCACGGCCGGTGACTTTCAGGAAGACACAGAGCGTGATCAGAACGAGTGCACTCAGCATCTGGTTTGCACTTCCGAACAGCGGCCAGATATTGGCATATCCGATCTGGGTCAGGATGTAGCCGCAGAGCAGAGTAACAATGGTAGAGAAATATTTATTGCAGAGCAGCTTTCTCCATCCGGCAGCATGTTCCATATCATCGACAGTGAACAGTTCCTGGAAGGACATACGGCCGATTCGTGCAACGGAGTCAAGACTGGTAAGTGCCAGCGCCGATACACACATCGTCATGAAGCACTGTGCTCCGTATACCGGGATGCCGAACATTTCCAGAAATCCGGCAACACCGGAAGAAAAGATCGCAAATGGCGTTCCGACAGCAGCCGTACCGTCTGCAGAAGCAGCAGCACCGGCAACGCAGAGGGCGAGGACGGCAAGCAGGCTCTCCAGAACCATAGCTCCGTATCCGACTTTCTGCATATCTTTTTCATTCGCAATGGTTTTCGAAGAGGTTCCAGACGATACCAGGCTGTGGAATCCGGAAACAGCACCACAGGCAACGGTGACAAACAGGATCGGGAACAGATCTCCGGATGCCGCATTGTGGAAACCGGTGTACATTGGAAGATTCATTTTCGGGTGTGCAACAACAAGTCCGACAACAGCGCCAAGGATCATGCCGGCAAACATAAAGGTTGTCATAAAGTCACGCGGCTGCATCAGAAGCCACATCGGAAGGACAGCGGCAAGAAAGATGTAGGCAAATACCAGATAAGTCCAGGTTGCTTTGCTTGTTACAAGCGGTACATTCATGCCGATTGCAAAGGCTGCAACAGTGCAGGCAAGGCCGAGTACCATTTCTTTCCAGCCTTTCCACTGCAGTTTTTTCTGGAGCAGTCCGAAGACAACAGCAAAAGCGATAAATAGCAGGGAGATGCTTCCGGCAGCGCCGTTTACAGTTGCCTGGGCAGAAAGCTTTGTGACGCCGTCAACCGTTTCGTAAGCATTAAATGTTCCGGCAACCATATCTGCAAAGGCGGCGATAACGATCAGTGTAAAGAGCCAGCAGAAGAGAAGAAACAGTTTTTTTCCTGTTTTGCCGATGTATTTCTCAATGAGAAGTCCCATGGATTTTCCTTCGTTTTTGACACTCGCATACAGCGCACCGAAATCGGTAACAGCACCAAAGAAGATACCGCCGATCAGGATCCATAAAAGGACGGGAACCCATCCAAAGACAGCGGCCTGAATGGCACCGGTGACAGGGCCTGCACCTGCGATTGAAGAAAACTGATGGGCGAATACGGTCCATCCATCGGTAGGGACGTAATCCTGACCGTCATTTTTTGCAACGGCAGGTGTTTTTGCTTTAGGATCGATGCCCCATTTCTTTGCCAGCCAGCTTCCGTAGAAGGTATAACCTGCTATCAGACATACGGCGGCGATCAGTACAATAACCAACGTGTTCATAATAAAATTCCTCCTCGTTCAAAAATGATATTTCCAGTTTACATGGATTCCAAATGGAAAAAGAAAAGGGAAAAGGCAATTGTGTTGGTATGCTTGGAAACAAAAAAAGCTTCGTCTCCCTGACTTATGCAAGAAGACGAAGCTTTCAAAAACGCTCCGCGTTACCACTTCTAATTATCGGCTGTTTCTTTTGGTCGATCACTCAGACAAGATCCCCGATGATACACTTTCCGGTGAATCTCTTCTCTGCTAACGGTGAGAGGCCGGTCCGGACTACTTTCCATTTCTGGTTTCGTCTGTACAGCTCACAGGGGATTGTTCTTTGGGATGCCTGCCATCTCGCACCAGCCGATGGTTCTCTGTAAAGGCTCACCCGAAAAATGTTGTCCTGCTCATTGCTTTTTTCTGATCCCTTTTTTCTTTTGAACACTTTGCATTATAGTCTCATTTTTCGGTTTGTCAAGCAATTTTTTTAAAAATATCATGTTTTTTCCCTGAAAATAGTAAAAATTTATTTCTTGACACAGAAAACCAGAATTTTTATAATAGAAGAAAAAGCGCAGAACCAGAAGGCTTCTGCGGAAAGGTGGTATTTTTGTATGGGGTATTATGACAAAGAACGTGTAAGGGGATTTTTGCACAATCAGGACGGTATTATGGCGAATGATTTCGGATGTTTCTTCTGACGGAAGAGTTTATGAGAAGATACAAAGACCGCTGGATCATCGGCGCATATGACTGTATCAACGAGCCGATCTCCATGACGCCGCGCCGCGAGGAGCTGACACCGAAGCTGGTCTATTTCTACGAGGAAATTGTGCAGACAAAGAGGTTAAGGTACAGGCAGCTATTCAGGGAGAGACTCTTTTTGAAGGGGTAATGCCTCCTGCCGGTGAGAAAGTAACTTCGGATGTTCATCCATATTTTGCATATGAAACAGCACCGAACACACTCGAACGGTTCACACTCGGTACCGTTACAGGAGAAGGCATTCTGAAAATAGAGGTTCTGGACGGATGTGCACGGTTCGGACAGATTGTGATTCGGAAAAGTGAAAAATAGCAGAACATAACGTTTCTTTATGAGAAATAAATAACAGATCTATCTGCCCGCAGGAATCAAAAAAATCCGACGGGCAGATTTTTTTGATTTTTTTCAGTTTTCCATTGACAATTGCATCACTGGTGCTATAATAAAAACAAACATATGAATAAATGTTCATATGAACAGTGAAAATGAAAAAGGAGATCAAAAGCGATGAAGAAAACGTATAAGATCGATGTTGACTGCGCAAACTGTGCAAACAAAATGGAAGAGGCTGCAAAAAACACAGCAGGTGTAAAGGATGCTACCGTAAACTTTATGATGCTCAAAATGATCGTTGAGTTCGAAGACGGACAGGATCCAAAGAGCGTTATGCAGGATGTTCTGAAAAACTGCAAAAAAGTTGAGGATGACTGCGAGATCTTCCTCTAAAATAAAAAACTTTCATCGGCGGATGGAAGAAAAAGCTGGAGCAGAATAGATTCTAAAACCTGTCTGCGGTTCAGCTCGAGAAAAATCCAGTATTTTCTCTCTGGAGCAGCGGATTTGGATCTGTAAATCTCTGGGATGAAATGCTGGATTTTTTCATCCGGCGGTAAGAACAAAGGAGGCATATGTATGAATAAGAAACAGAAAAAGGTTCTCATCCGCGTCATCGTTGCATCGGTTCTTCTGATTCTCTGCGCGGTACTGCCGACAACCGGCTATGTGCGATTTGCAACCTTTATGGTTCCTTATCTGGTCATCGGATACGATATCCTGAAAAAGGCCTGGAAGGGAATCCTGAACAAACAGGTATTTGATGAAAACTTTCTGATGGCTGTTGCAACGGTCGGTGCCATTCTGCTTGGCGAGTATCCGGAGGGCGTAGCCGTTATGCTGTTTTACCAGATCGGCGAACTGTTCCAGAGCTATGCTGTCGGAAAGAGCCGCCGGAATATCAGCGAACTGATGGATATCCGCCCGGATTATGCAAATATCGAGGTAGACGGAAAACTCGAGCAGGTTGATCCGGATGAAGTTGAGGTTGACACAATCATCGTTGTACAGCCTGGTGAAAAGATTCCGATCGATGGTGTGATCGAAGAAGGAAACACCACACTGAATACCAGTGCCCTGACCGGAGAGAGTGTTCCGCGTGACGCCCGGGAGGGAGACGAAGTCATCAGCGGATGTATCAATATGTCCGGTCTGATTAAAGTAAAAACAACGAAAGAGTTTGGAGAGTCCACCGTATCCAAAATTCTGGACCTTGTGGAAAACTCCAGCTCCAAGAAATCAAGATCCGAGAACTTTATTTCCAAATTTGCGAAATACTATACACCGGCCGTCTGCTACGGTGCGCTGGCGCTGGCAATCCTGCCGCCGCTGGTACGGATGCTGTTTTTAAGTGCCGCTCCTGAGTGGAGCATATGGATTTACCGTGCGCTGACCTTCCTGGTTATCAGCTGCCCTTGTGCACTGGTCATCAGTATTCCGCTCAGCTTCTTCGCCGGTATCGGCGGCGCAAGCCATGAAGGTGTCCTGGTGAAAGGTTCCAACTATCTGGAAACACTTTCCCAGACCAAATACGTTGTATTCGATAAAACCGGTACCATGACACAGGGTGTCTTTGAAGTAGCCGGTATTCACCACAATACGATCAGTCAGGAAGATGTTCTGGAATACGCAGCACTTGCTGAGTGTGCTTCGAGCCATCCGATCAGCAAGAGTCTGCAGAGAGCATATGGAAAACTGATCGACCGAAGCCGTGTCACGGACATCGAAGAGATCAGCGGAAACGGTGTAACAGCAAAGGTAGACGGTAAAAATGTCGCTGCCGGAAATGCAAAACTGATGGAGCGCCTTGGCGTTGATTATATCGACTGCCACAGCGTCGGCACCATCGTCCATGTTGCTGTAGACGGCAAGTATGCCGGACATATCCTGATCTGTGATATGATCAAACCGCATGCGAAAGAGGCGATTCAGGCGCTGCAGAAATCCGGTATTAAAAAGACGATTATGCTGACCGGAGACTCCAAGCGGATAGCCGATCAGGTAGCTGCAGATCTTGGAATTGATGAAGTTTACAGCGAACTGCTTCCTGGTGACAAAGTAAGTAAAGTGGAAGAGCTGCTTGCCGCAAAGACAGAAAAAGAAAAACTTGCCTTCGTAGGTGACGGCATCAACGATGCACCGGTACTGTCCCGTGCCGATATCGGTATTGCGATGGGAGCACTTGGTTCCGACGCAGCAATTGAAGCAGCTGATATCGTTCTGATGGACGACGATCCGCTCAAGATTTCCAAAGCAATTCACATTTCCAGAAAATGTATTCACATTGTTTATGAGAATATTTATTTTGCAATTGGTATCAAAGTATTGTTCCTGCTTCTGGGAGCCATCGGTATCGCTAACATGTGGATGGCAATTTTCGCAGATGTCGGAGTTATGATTCTGGCGGTTCTGAATGCAATTCGTGCTCTGTTTGTGAAAAATCTATAGAAAGACGAGGACACAAAATGGCAAAAATCAATCCGGAAGAAGCTGATCTGTGCTGTGACTCCTGTGAGGTTCATGAAAATCTGGTAAAGATTGTCAATGAGACCATGCCGGATGAAACAGAGCTTTACGATCTGGCAGAACTTTTCAAGGTATTTGGTGATTCCACGCGGATCCAGATCCTGTTTGTCCTGTTTGAGGCAGAGGTATGCGTCTGCGACCTGGCAGAAGCACTGCACATGACACAGTCCGCAATTTCCCACCAGCTTCGCATTCTGAAGCAGAATAAGCTGGTAAAGAGCAGACGAGAAGGAAAATCGGTGTTCTACTCTCTTGCAGATGGTCATGTACGGACAATCATCGCACAAGGACAGGAGCATATTGAAGAGGATTAAAAAAAGCATAAGATAGCAGAAACGTCCCGCAGATGAGAAATTTCATTTGCGGGACGTTTCTGCTTTTCACATTCATTCTTTATTTTGTAAACCATACTTCCCGAACATGCTGTTTTAGAAGGTTCCGTGCATTTTGGAAGCTATTTTTTGCTTTGTTTACATAACCGAATTATGTAAAGTATTTCTTGAATTTCATGATTTATACTCCTCGGAGTAATACGGAATGCAGAGATACATACCGTCCGTGATCTGGTTGGAACTCAGGTGATTGATCTCACGGACCTCGGCAATGTAACTGGAAATATCGGAGTATTCTTCTGTACGGTATTCTTTGGCGATGTCCCACAGTGTATCGCCGGAAGAAACGCGGATACTGGTGTAGTATTTGTAGGTTGGAGCTTTCGGCTCACTGTCTGCCTGCGTATTCTGCGGCGTGAAGTGGAAGATTAAAAGAAATGTGACGGCAACCAGAGACAGGAGAGCGGCGGCGGCGCGGATCTGCAGTTTTCTTCTCTGGATTTTTCGTCTTTCTCTCAGTGATTTTCTTTTCTTTGCATTGGTACTCATGTAAAATTCCCCCTTGATTTGTGATAGAAGAGTAGTTGTGCTACGTGAACATTTGTTCTTTCGAATATATGTTCATTATAATAAAAGAACGTATGTTTGTCAATACGAAATACGAACAAATTTTCGAAACTTTTGTTTGCGTTCCGGTGGGATTTATGGTAAAATTTATTTGGTATATTTTAAGCAAATATCGTATAGAAAGAGGGGACTACCCTAATTCATATAAAAAACGAAACGACAGGAGGAACATACGATGGCTGGAGACAAAAATAAACTGACAGAGAAACAGAGACAGATTCTCGAATATTTAAAACAGGAAATTTTGCAGAGAGGATTCCCGCCGTCTGTGCGTGAGATCTGCGAAGCGGTTTCCCTTCGTTCTACATCCTCGGTACATGCACATCTGGAAACACTGGAGCGGAAAGGCTATATCAAACGAGATGCAACAAAACCGAGAGCCATTGAAATCTGCGATGAAGGATTCCATACCGGCCGCCTTGGTGCAATCCAGGGAATTGCATCGGAAGACACCGCATCCCAGAGTGAGGTTGCACAGATTCCGCTGATCGGCAAAGTAGCTGCCGGAGAACCGATTCTTGCGGTAGAGAATATTGAAGGATATTTCCCGATGCCGGTAGACCGTCTGCCAAACGCAGAAACGTTCCTTTTAAAGGTACAGGGCGAAAGCATGGTAAATGCAGGTATTTTAGACGGTGACCTTGTTCTTGTGGAGCAACAGGCAACTGCGGAAAATGGAGAAAAAATTGTCGCTCTGGTCAATGATTCCGCTACAGTAAAAACATTCTACAAGGAAGACGGTTATTTCCGCCTGCAGCCGGAAAACGATGAGATGGATCCGATCCTTGTGAATGATCTGCAGATCGTAGGAAAGGTAATTGGAGTATTAAGATTTTTATCCTGAAAAATAAAAGAAGAAAATAAAAAATGTTGCGAAAAAACGAACAAGAAATCGGCCTGTAAAATTCGGCGGTTTCAGAGGAAAAACCGGTGATTTCTGAAAGTAACTCTTCAACTATTCGAAAAACCTGCGTTTCCCGAATAGTTATATAGAAGAAATACTTCTTTTATTTTCCCGGTTTTTCTGTTTAGAAAGGCTCATTTGCAGTTATGAAATCAAAAATTACGTATCACGAACAAACCGATATGGAAAATACACTGAAGCTCCGCGAGGTTCTGAAGACGCTTCCCTCTTTTACTTCCGAATTTTTCCGCGGCATCAGCACAACGACATCGACCAGCACACGAATCAAATATGCATATGACCTTCGGATCTTTTTTCAGTATCTGCAGAAAGAAAATCCGGAACTTGCCAAAATTCCCATGGATCAGATGTCCGTTGATGTGCTTGACCAGGTCACTGCACTTGATCTTGAGGAATACACAGAATATTTAAAGGCTTATATCGGTTCCCAGGAATCTTATACCACCAACGGGGAAAAAGGCCTGAAACGAAAATTGTCGGCACTTCGGACGTTCTATTCCTATTATTTCAAAAAGGAACTGATTGAGACAAATCCTACGCTGCTTATCGATATGCCGAAGCTCCACGAAAAAGAAATTATCCGTCTGGAGCCAAATGAGGTTGCGGAGCTTCTCGATTTTATTGAATCCTGCGGCGACGGGCTGAGCAATCATCAGCGGGCCTACTATGAAAAAACAAAGGAACGTGATTTTGCAATCATTACTCTTCTGCTTGGCACGGGAATCCGTGTGTCGGAATGTGTCGGGTTAGATATTGAGGATGTCGATTTTAAAAACAATGGCATCAAAGTGCTTCGAAAAGGTGGAAATGAAATGTTTGTCTACTTTGGAGATGAAGTTGCCGAGGCACTGAAAAAGTATATCGAAGTCCGCGCAGGTATTACACCTGTGGCAGGACACGAACACGCACTCTTCTATTCGGCGCAGAGAAAACGGATCAACGTCAAGACGGTGGAAAATCTGGTGAAGAAATATGCGTCCCAGGTGACGACAACGAAGAAAATTACGCCGCATAAACTGCGTAGTACGTACGGTACGACGCTGTATCAGGAAACAGGCGATATTTATCTTGTTGCAGATGTTCTCGGCCATAAGGATGTCAATACGACGAAGAAACATTATGCTGCCATGGACGATGCAAGGCGCCGTCAGGCTGCCACAGCGGTACGGCTGCGGGAGTCCATGCCGGAGCATGAGGAATAAAAACATATCAGAAACCAAAAGAGGAATCAACAGGGATTATATCCCATTCGTTGATTCCTCTTTTTTATGGAGACGACTTCTCTCCTGCTTTTTTTTAAGTTACTCCGCCTTAATTGCCCAGCGCATTTTCGTTGAACTTGCACGGCTGTTGCGGATGCATTCTTCTTTGGAAGGACGAATGACTTCTTTTGAATATTCGGAATAAATACCGATCTGATACAGTCCCTTCATGGACTTTTTCACAAGCCGGTCTTCGCCGGAATGGAACGTCAGAATTGCCGCTCTGCCGCCCGGAGCAAGAGCATCCGGAAGTTTTTCCATGAATGCTTCCAGAACCTCATATTCGTTGTTTACATCGATCCGCAGTGCCTGGAAGGTGCGGGCGCAGGATTTTTTGATGGCTTCTTTTTTCTCGTCTTTCGGAAGAAAATCCAGTGCTTCAGCGATCAGATCACGCAGTGCAAACGTAGTGTCAATTTTCTTTCCTTTCCGAAGTGCCCGCGTAACAACCTGGGAAATTTCTTTTGCATACGGTTCATCGGCATTTTCAATGAGCATGCCTTCCAGTTCATCGCGTGCAACCGTGCGCAGACGCTCGGCCGCGGAAATTCCTGCCTCCGGATTCAGGCGAAGATCCAGCGGTCCATCATATTTGTAGGAAAAGCCGCGCTCCGGATTATCAATCTGCATGGAGGAAACACCAAGATCCGCCAGAATGAAGTCAAAGGGGCCGTATTTGGCAGCAACCTGATCAATATTGGCAAAATTCTGATGAAGAATCGTTAAAATCTCAGGGCCGTACCCCTGCGCGGCCAGTCGTTCTTTTGTTTTTGCCATCTCGATCGGATCGACATCCAGCGCACAGAGATGCCCTTTTCCCTGCAGGCATGCAAGCATACGGGAGCTGTGGCCGCCGTATCCGAGTGTTGCATCAAGTCCGTTCTGTCCCGGCTCGATCTTGAGAAAATCGAGGATTTCATCTACGAGAATCGGGATATGCATGCCGGCCGGTGTGCTTCCCTTTTGGATCACATGCTCAATGGTCCCCTGATATTTCTCCGGATTCAGTTCTTTGTATTTCTCATTGTAATTCCGCGGATGTGTGCCTTTGTAGCGGACGCGGCGTTTGTGTTCTTTCTGTTCTTCCATAAAATGTTCTCCTTATACTTCAAATATATTTAATCGAACATGTGCGTTCGAATATTTTCCAGATCAATTGGTTCTCCTGTCATCGGCTGCAGAAAGTGCAGTTTCCAGGCATGGAGCGCGGCACGGGTACCGCCGTCGCGGACTCCGTAGAGCGGATCTCCGAAAAGTGGATGTCCAATAGATGCCATGTGAAGACGGATCTGATGCGTGCGGCCGGTTTCCAGACGGCAGCACACGACGGCCCAGAAAGGATCCTGAAGGACAGCCTCGTAGTGTGTAGTAGCCCACAGGCCGTTCCCTTCTTTACAGATACGCATTTTAGTGATACGTTTCCCAGACGGATCGAAAGAATCAGGGTCATCTCCTGGAATTTGCTCCATGGAAAGACGAATGGTTTCTTTTTGCGTTTCTTCGGAAAAGGGATGGTGTACCAGAGCCAGGTATTCTTTTTTCAGCGCGCCGCTCTCCCGCTGCCGGGACAGTCTGGCAGCAGCCAGCTGATTCTTTGCAAATAGTACCAGACCCGATGTATCTTTGTCAAGACGGCCGATGCAGCGGAGTTCAGAAGGCGCTGTCGGTGTTTTTAACAGGGATGCGGCAGCATGTGTCAGGGAATCGGAATAATGGCCGTGGGAAGCGTGGCAGACCATACCGGATGGCTTGTCTGCGACACAGAGATCACTGTCCTCATAGAGAATCCGTACGCCGGCAGAATCACCTGATACCGGCAGAACCTGATCTTCGGAAAGGTGGGGACACTTCTGCGCATATCGAAAAGTGATCGTATCTCCAGTCTGGACAACTGCATTTGTGCGGCAGGAAACACCGTTTTTCTGAATTCCATCCGGAATATATTTGGCATGGCGGATTTCACGTGGTGTCAGGTGCAGAAAACGTTTTAGAATTGTTTCCACCGACAGTCCCCCCTGTTCCGGAAGGACAAAGTGACACAGCTGCTGATAGTCAAATTGCGGCATAAAAGATTTTCTCCTCTTCACAAGTTCACATAATCATTTTATGTAAACTATATAAATACAAACAATTCAGTACGATGATGGTACACTATCTCTAGACAAAAACAGGTTTCACAGATCTCGCAAACCACGTTCTGTTTTACCGATTCGGCAAACAAAAAAATTTTATTTACAGATCCTCTAAGATCACCGTAAACGGCCCATCATTCACCAGTGATACTTCCATCTCAGCCCCGAACACTCCCGTTTCGACAACAGGAACCTGTTCCCGTGCTTTCGCGACCATATATTCATACAGTTCTTCTGCTCTGTGCGGCTCGCCTGCTTCCGTGAAGCTTGGACGGTTTCCTTTTTTACAGTTGGCATACAGGGTAAACTGTGAAACCATCAGAAGCTGTCCATCCACATCTGCCAGGGACTTGTTCGTCTTTCCATTTTCATCTTCAAAAATACGCAGTCCCAGCAGTTTTTTCATATACTTGTCTGCTGTTGCTTCATCGTCCCCCTGGCCGACACCGATCAGAACCAGAAAACCTTTCTGAATCGATCCAACAACCTTCTCTTCCACCGAAACACTTGCTCTTTTTACACGTTGTATAACAATTCTCATCTTTAAAATCCTTTCATAAAATGACCCTCCTCTTATTTTTAAGAGGAGGGTCGTTTCTCCTATGTTCTGTTTTGATCAGATGCTGAAAATCTTGCGGATTCCCGCTTCTTTAACTTCAATTGCCTGTTTGATCATATCTACGGTTCCATCGATACCGAATACACTGCTGTTCAGGCACAGGTCGTAGCTGTCTACCTCGCCCCAGCGTTTGCTGGTGTAGTAATTGTAGTAGCTTGCACGCTGTTTGTCGATCTTTGTGATCTTGTCTTTTGCTTTTGCATCAGAAAGATCATACAGCTTTGCGATACGGCGGATGCGATCCTGCATATCTGCTTTAATAAAGATGCTCAGCACGTTCGGATTTTCCTCCAGTGCATAATCTGCACAGCGGCCTACGATGACACACGGACCGTCCTGCGAAATCTTCTTGATGGCATCAAACTGCGCCAGAAATACCTTCTGGTTCAGCGGCATATCCATCATGGTAGATCCATAGCCGAAGGAGTAACTGTCCATAACCAGAGAGTATAAAAAGCTGTTGGTTGGTTTTTCATCGTGGTTTTCGAACAATTCCTGGCATAATCCGCTGTCCTTTGCTGCTCTCTCCAGCAGCTCTTTGTCATAGTACTTGATTCCCAGGCCATCCGCTAAAATCTTACCAATGGAATGTCCGGCGCTTCCGTACTGACGTCCAATCGTTATGATAGTTTTCATATAATCCGCTCCTTTCCATTCCGTCACAATAATCTGCTTTCACAGATGTAGTAACTCGCGTTTTTTCGTTACATCTAGTATACTACAGAATTCACAGAAAGTACAGAACATTTTGATAAAACTTATACAAATTAACTATATACTTTTTGAAATATCATTCTTTTTAAGCAGTTTCAGACATTTTTTCGAAACTGCAGCAACAGATTGGAAAAATATTCCGGAAGCGGCGCCTCAAACTCCATATAGGCACCGGTCCGTGGATGGATAAATCCAAGTACCATCGCATGCAGCGTCTGTCCCTGCAGGTTTTTCACCGGGCATTTCTTCGGGCCATAAACCGCATCGCCAAGCAGCGGATGCCCGATACTTGCCATATGGACACGAATCTGATGCGTCCGGCCGGTTTCCAGCTGGCATTCAATATACGTATAATTTCCAAAGCGTTCCAGCACACGGTAATGTGTGACCGCCGGTTTTCCGTTCCGTTCATTAATCGCCATCTTTTTCCGGTCTGTCGGATGGCGGCCGATTGCACCGCGCACGGTTCCCTCGTCCTCTTTCAGATTCCCATGGACAATTGCCCGGTACTTTCGGGTAATGGAATGTACAGAGAGCTGTTCTGCGAGGCTCTGGTGGGCGAAATCGCTCTTACAGATAACCAGGGCACCCGTTGTGTCCATATCGATTCTGTGGACGATTCCGGGGCGCAGAACGCCGTTGATGCCGGAGAGATTTCCGCGGCAGTGATACAGAACCGCATTGACCAGTGTTCCGCTGCTGTGGCCTGCCGCCGGATGTACGACCATCCCCTTTGGCTTATTGACGACCAGAAGATCATCATCCTCGTACAGAATATCAAGCGGAATGTTTTCTGGCTCCACGTTCAGTTCTTCCGGTTCCGGCAGAAGCACCAGAACGGCATCACCGGCGGCAACCTTGCTGCTTGCTTTCTGCGTTTTTCCGTTGATCGAAACCTTTCCGTCTTTTAAAAGCTTCTGCAGAAAAGAACGGGAACAGTCCGAAAAAGATGCGGCCAGGCACTGATCAATCCGTTTTCCGTCAAAATCCGGTGTAACTTCCAAAATCCGTTCTTCTTCAGCCATCGGACTCCTCCTTTTTGGCGTTTTTATGCAGAAATGCGAAGTCTTCGTCCTTGTAGTACAACAGATACAGCAGTAAAAAGACAGCGACCGATACGGTGACATAAATATCAGCTACGTTAAAAACCGGAAAGTTGATCAGCGAAACGTAGATGAAATCAACGACATAGTGATTCAGAAAACGATCGTAAAAATTTCCGACCGCACCAGCCGTCAGAACAGTCAGCACGGCAAAAAGCGGTAAAAAGCGGCGTGTCTTTGGAAGCTTGTAAAAGACGATCACCATGACGATCAGAAACAATACCGTCATCATAGCAAACAGCCAGTACTGATCCTGCAGAAGTCCGAATGCCATACCGCGGTTTTCCAGATAAAACAGCTCCAAAACCCCTGGAATGAGCTCGATCGACGGCTGGTCCTTCAGATACTGCACTGCCAGTGATTTTGTATACTGATCTGCTGCAAGCAGAAGGACAATCGCTGCCGCGCAAACCAGATAAACGGCCAGCGGAGAAAGTTTTTTACTCTTCATCGATCAGATCTCCATTAATAGAATTGATAGCTTCCAGCATTTCTTCATCTGTAACCGTGCGGTCCACCACAGCATGGCCGACAGACTCCAGAAGGATGAATTTGATCGTACCCTGTTCCATTTTCTTGTCCGATTTTGTTGCAGCCAGAATATCTTCCGATTTCAGGCCGTCCACGGTGATTGGCAGATAGAAACCGACGTTCATATCACGAATCTCGTAAAACTCTTCATCGGAGAGATAACTTCTCTTGTAGGAAATATAGGCAGCAGCAACGGTTCCAAGTGCAACGCACTGGCCATGGAGCAGTTCGAAGTTTTTGAGCTTTTCAATGGCATGACCGATCGTATGGCCAAGATTTAAAACGGCACGCTCTCCCTGTTCTGTTGGGTCATTTTCTACAACCTGGCGTTTGATATCGCAGCATTTCTGGATCATTTTCGTTAATACCGGCTCAATCCGCTCTTCGATCTCAGACATGTGATTGATGGTCCAGATGTAGAATTTTTCATCGCGGATCAGACCTGTTTTCAGGACTTCTCCCATACCGCAGGCAAACTGTTCGCCGTTCAGGGATTTTAAGGTTGCCATGTTCATATAGACAAGACGTGGATGATGGAATGCACCGACCATATTTTTGTACTGGTCGAAATCGACGCCCGTTTTTCCTCCAACGCTGGAATCTACCTGTGCAAGCAGTGTCGTCGGAAGCTGAATGAAATCAATGCCGCGCAGATACGTTGCCGCCGCATAGCCGGTCAGATCCCCAACGACACCGCCGCCGAGTGCGAATAAAATGTCTTTTCTCTCAAAGTGGTTTTCAATCAGATGCGTGTACAGATCTTTGACGGTACCCAGATTTTTGCTTGCTTCACCAGCCGGGAAAACAAATGCGGTTACGGTCTCAAACAGCGGGGACAGTGCATTTTTTACCTCTTCCAGATACAGTTCTGAAACCGTGCTGTCTGTGACAATGCAGGCCTTTTTTGCAGGGAGTTTTAAGTTCTCCACACAGCCGGCGAGGCGTTCGTAGCTGCCGTCCCAGACAATTTCATAAGAAAATTCAGTAGATGTGCCTTCTCTTTTAACGGTAAGTGTTTTCATAATTTATGCCTCCTGTATGTTCTTTCATGAAAAAAGCATCAGAATCCTGCATCTGATGCTTTTCCTTTGTTACTAAGTAAATCAATAATTGATCCAGTGGATCCATTTTAATTTACTGCAAAGATAATTTTCTTTAATAATCGGTACGGATATTTGGAAGATCAAAAGCTCCGCTTAAGATATCCTGGATGTCGCCGGAAATTTCTACGCTGGACGGTGTCAGGATGAAAATATAGCTGGAAACTTTCTGCAGACTTCCGCTCATGCAGTAGCATGCACCACAGCAGAAATCAATGATTCTCTGGGCAATATCCACATCAATGCCTTCTAAGTTAAGGACAACGGTACATCCGGCCAGAAGCGTATCCGCGATTTCACGGGTATCCTCCATGGAAGCCGGTTTGATGACGCATACTTCCATATTTAATGCACCTGCTTTCTTTCTCATTGGAGTAACTTTCGGGGAAACCGGAGCAGCTGGCTTTGGAGCTCGTGCAGCAGCAGCCTGGCTTGAAGCGGTGGTCTTTGGCGCCGGCTGTTTACGCGGTGCAGTGTGAACCGTTTTCGCCTGCGGCTCTTCCTCTTCGTCCTCATCCTCGTTCTCCAGTTTACGGAAGAAACGTTTCTTTGGTTTTTCTTCTATATCATCGTCTTCTTCATCGAAGAAGCTATCCGAATCAGCATCCTCTTCCTCGTAATCGTCGTTCAGCCGGATGGCATCCAGAAATTTGTCTAAAACACTCATTCTTATACTCTCCTATTTTTAGTCCTGTGGCATTTGGCCAGACAGCCGTGCAGAATGCGCGGGGTCACTCTTCTTGGAAAGGCTTCCTGTTATCTTTTACTGTAATCCCGTTCGCCAAAGACTCCGGTTCCAACCCGTACTAAAGTGGCGCCTTCTTCTACTGCTACTTCGTAATCGCCGGTCATGCCCATGCTCAAAATGGCCATACGTACATTATTAATGTTTTTGGCGGCAATGTCAACACTTAATTCCTTTAATTTGCGAAAAACCGGACGATTTTCTTCTGGATCTTCCACATACGGTGCAATGGTCATAAGTCCCTCCACATGAATTGCCGGAAGTTTTGCGATTTCTTCAATCAATGGAAGGGTTTCCTCTACGGAGACACCAAACTTGCTTTCCTCGCCGGCAACGTTTACCTCGATCAGGATCGGGATTTCGCAGTTGTGCTTTACCGCTTCCTCACTGATCGTTTTTGCCAGACGAAGAGAATCGACAGAATGAATCAGGGCAACTTTTCCTGCAATGTATTTTACTTTATTCCGCTGCAGATGACCGATCATGTGCCAGTGGATATCCTTTGGCAGCACTTCCTCTTTTTCTGTCAGCTCCTGCACTTTGTTTTCACCGAAATTGCGTTCGCCAAGATCATAGATTTCGGAAAGCATTTCGACCGGTTTTGTCTTGCTGACCGCAATCAGGGTAACTTCCTCCCGGTTCCGTCCGGCTCTTTTGCAGGCTTCTGTGATTTTCTTCTGGACTTCTTCATAGTTCTCTTTCAGCATATCTTTCTAACCTCCAGTATTTAATGCACAATATCTTCTTCACTGACGGTGGATGCATTTTCCACAATATAATCATACTGCGAAATGCCGTATTGCGTTTGTTTTTTTATGATAGAATACTCCGCATTCTGATCGATGATCTGAATTTTGCGGAATACAGCATATCCTTTGTTGATGCAGTAAACACCCTGCAGCGGAACCATTTCTCCAATCTGATACGTTGTGGCGGAATCCTGTGCACGAAGGATATCTCCATCATTAAAAGCGGCCATGTCGACGTAATATTCGACCGGATTATCATTTTCATCATTGACCTGCTCATAGATCGTGGCGTTTACAAATTCTGTCACCGGCTGTCCGTTATCATCCAGCATGACTTTTCCTTTTTTATCGGTCTTTTCCCGCAGGAAACCGGAAGAATTGCTGTCCCCGCCCTGTACGAGCATCTGCGCCGGGATTTTATAGAAATCTTTTTCCGTGATGGCAGTATTTGGAATTTTCAGTCCGCTTCCAGTGTTTGTGACCAGCTCTACTGAAAGAAAACGGTCTTCCGCATAACGGATCATCCCGCTTGTAAACGAAATGACAGCATAGTTCTGATCGTTAATGGACTTTAGATTCAGTGTTCCCGTCTGTGTTTTTCCGTCTTTCAGAAATTTAACTTTTATCGTACTGAAATTGGAAAGTGTAACGACCTGCTTATTCGTCACCGGAACGGCAATTTCCCACTGCTCATCTGTCACCAGACGGTATACTGCATTTCCAGGCTCCGTCTGCGCGCCGGAATCAAAGGAAACCACAGAGGCTTTCGTAGAGAAAAGCTCCGGCGTAAGGCTGTCCTCCGTATAGCTTTCATATCCATCACTGCCGTAGACGACAACACCGTCCTGATCTGCATAAAATATCGTCTGTGATGAGGAATCTCCGTTTTCAGCGGCAGCGGCAAGCAGCTTTGCGGAAAGTTCTGTTTTCAGCTGATAAATGCCGGAAAAGGAACTGGAATCATAATCAGAAGAAAAACGTGCGAGCGAGGAACGAAGCGACGTTCTCGTTGCCGCATCTGCCGAAATACCAGAGGTATCGGCATTTTCTGTTGCGGAAATCCCATAAACAGCGCTTCCGCGGCTGATTTTCGATGCATTTGGGGTATAGAACTGAACATATCCGCTGCCGGAGGAAAGCTGCACGCTCTCTGTCCGCATGGCGAATGCGGTATAGGTATCATTCCGGGATAAAGTTCCCTGCACAACCTGAAAAGATTTGATATGATCGGCGGTCAGGTAAAAGAAAAGTGAAACTGCCATATAGAAAAAAAGGGCTCCAAAGATGATATTTCCAATATTCAACGCCGGAAAAGGGAAACGGATTCTCGAATGCCGGCGGCTGTTCTTTTTCTGCTTAGACAAAATGTATGCTCCTTTTATTGTTTAATCCATGCGCTAAAAGGACGGTGCCGTAAGCGCCGTCCTTTGGTTTTGTCGCTATGCAATTATTATAATACAGTTTCGGTTACAGTGCAACGATAATCTTATCCTGCATGCCTTCCGGAAGCTCTTCTTTATCCATGGAGACACTTAATACGAAGGTAATGTTATACTGCTTGCCAATGCCTTCCAGCTGTTCAACACAATCTGTGATGTCCTCTCCTTCCAGTTTTGCTACTTTCAGGAAGCTGTCGAGATAGACGCTTGCGAGATCGTGGTCCTGAGAAACGATACCGCAGATAAATCCGATAAATTCATCACTGTTTTTCAGAGGATAGTCGGTTGCGGAAATCAGACGTACTTTGTTGTTTAATTCAAACATGTGCTTTGTGCTCTTGTCAATATACACGATATTTCCGTTTGCGGTTTTTACCTCTGCATTTACTTTGTCTAACAGCTGTTTTGTTTTGCCTTTTCCCTTCTTGCCTACAATTAATTGAACCATAGCAGTTTCCTCCTTAGATTAGAATAAGATATTTTCACCAAAAACTTTTAAGTTCATGGTTTAATTATAGTACAATTCACCAACGTTTTCAATGGTAAAATGAAAAAATTCTGAAAAATCTTCTAATTTGCAGGGAAAGGAGCTCTGTTTTTCTAAACGGATACGATAATCTCCCGGAGAGGCAGAAAAAACGCCGTCCGGGGGATTGCAAAACGATTACGTCAGGAGTTGATATTGGAAAGAAGAGTGTTCATGTCCTCGTACAGTTCCACTTTTGTTGATGCATGAAGAATGACAGAGATAAACGGTTCTCCGTATGCATTCTGGGATACCAGTGCCAGGCAGGAACCGGCCTCATCGGTCGTTCCGGTTTTTCCGCCGAGCACCGTCACGTTTTCCGGTGCGTTTTTCTCTCCGGTCAGATATTTGTCCGTGGAGCTTAAATAGATCGTTCCCGCCGTACCGTCCGCATGCGTCATGTTCAGCGTGTAGGAAGACATTGACATCGTATTCTGGAATTCCGTATGCTGATAGGCAGCATACAGCATCAGATAAACATCATATGCAGTAGTGTAATGATTCTCATCGTGAAGACCGTGCGGGTTTGCAAAATGCGTACCGGTCATGGCAAGGGAAGCTGCCTTATCGTTCATCATCTGAACGAAATTCTCTACACTTCCGCCTACCTGGCGGGCAATCGCCATAGCAGCATCATTGGCAGAATAAATCAACAATGCATGGAAAAGCTGATCCATCGTTACCGTATCGCCCACGGCCAGTCCACTCATCTGGGATCCATCTTCCAGCGCAAGATCCTCTTCTGTGATCGTTACCTGCGTATCCGGCTGGTTGTATTCCATGGCAAGGAGAGCCGTCATGATCTTCGTGATGCTGGCCGGGTAGACCTGATCATACATATTCTGCGCGAACAATACTTTTTTGTGATCCAGATCAAACAGTCCGGCCTTTACCTGTGAAGAAAACGAGATATCATTCAGCGGTACGCTCGTCTCACCGACACAGAGATCGGCAGAGAGCGTTTCAGCCTGAAACCGTTTTTCTGCCGAAAGCGGATCGGAGGCAAGCACCATACTTCGCGCAAACGGCTCTGTAATGTCCATCTGGCGGTCCTGACGGTACAGTTTCACACCGATCAGAACCGCAATAACAGCAACACAGACACCCGCGCCGATGATCAGGCGGTTTAAAATATGTTCGGTTTTTTCCGGAGCAGTCCCGTTTTTCTCCGTTACAGGCAGTTTCTGTTCTTTTTCTGTAGTATTAGTCGTTTCTCCGGTAGATTTCACGCCAGTCCATTTCTCCTCTGTCTAATGATTTGATCAGCATTTCTGCCGTTGCAAGATTGGTGGCAAGCGGAATGCTGTGTACGTCGCAGAGACGGATAATCCGATGGACATCCGGCTCATGCTGTTTCGGCTGTTCCGGATCCCGCAGGAAAATCACAAGATCCAGATCATTCTGTTCAATCTGAGAACCCATCTGCTGAACGCCTCCAACGTGTCCAGCCAGATATTTGCGGACGTTAAGTCCGGTTGCCTCTTCTACCAGACGGCCGGAAGTTCCGGTTGCATAAAGAGTATGCTTGGCAAGTACCGAGCGGTAGGCGATACACAAGTTCTGAAGCAGCGTTTTTTTTGCATCATGCGCGATCAATCCGATGTTCATTGATGGTTTTCCTCCTTAGTAATTCATAGTTTCTGGTTACAAAATCCCGGTTCTGCAGCCCGACATTCAGGACAAGCCCCATTCCGATGTAAAGTGTTACAAGGGAGGTCAGTCCATAGCTGACGAACGGAAGCGGTGTACCGGTGTTCGGCAGGATTCCGGTTGCAACACTGATATTCAGAAAGCTCTGAAAGGCAATGAGTCCTGCCATACCGCAGCAGATCAACGTTCCTGACAGATCTTTTGCTTTCCGGGAAGTCCGGATGCATTCGACGAGAATCAGGAACAGGAGCAGGATGATTCCGCAGCATCCAAAGAAACCAAGCTCCTCTCCTGCCACTGCAAAAATAAAGTCATTATGGTTCTGGGAAACGAAATTTCCCTTATTTGCGGAAGAAACTTTATTGTTGTTGAGTCCTTTTCCGGTCAGCTTTCCGGAACCGATGGCTGTAATGGAATTCTGCTGCTGGAGACGGCCGTCGGCGTTGTCGGCATCATCGCTTAACCAGTCCTGAATTCGCCCAAGCTGATAACCAATCGTCTTGTCAAGAGCCGCCGGAAGCTGGAAATTCACCTGCGTAATGACAAGCAGAAGCGCAAGTACCAGTGCTGAACCGGAAACCAGAACAACGGCGATAACTTTGTAGCTTAAGCCCGCCACATACATCATAAAGCAGAACAGAACCATGACCGTAATCGTATTTTTCAAATCCGGCTGACGGTAAATCATAACGAGCGGCGGAATCAGAAGCCCGATCGCGGTAAAAATGGTTTTCGCCGTATTCAGATCTTCTTCATGCTTCATCAGAAACATCGCAAAAAACATGATCAGAAAGATTTTTGACAGCTCGGTCGGCTGAAACTGAAAGCTTCCGATCTGAATCCAACGGGTCGCACCAAACGTGTTTTTTGCGGTAGAACCGCCGAGATAAAGAACGCCAAGCATCATCAGATTTCCGATGTAAAGAACCCAGTAAAAATTCAGAAGCCAGCTATAGTCAAGCAAAGAGACAATAATCATGATGACTACGCCCAATACGACTCCGATGGCCTGTTTTTTCTGGTCTGCACTGTCTGCACTTCCGATCAGAAGCACACCAATGATGCTGATGGCAATCAGAAGAATGACCAGCCGGAAATTATAATTTTTCAGCTTATATCGTCTTAACATGATACTCCTCGTTTCTTTTCAATGGTATTTTCGCCGTCAGTATGACAGGGGTTGTTTGTGTAATGGTGACGGAAATTTCATCCGCCTCAACGGTAAGGTATTTTCCTGCAGCAGCAGAAAGATCATTTTTCAGCATCTGAAGCGATGCCGGAGAACAGTTCAGACGTTCTGCCATTAAAAGATTGGACAGACGTTCTTTTGCAACGAGGCCGGAGTGCGGCTTTCTGCCTGAAAATAAACCCATACCAGTTCCCTCCTATCGCCCGAATACGCGGCGGAAAAATCCCTTTTTGCTGTCAAGATCCAAGTAGGGAACACTCTCCCCGAGGATCCTGTGGCTGATATTCGTAAAGGCTTCTCCTGCCTTGGAACCGCTTCCAGCGATCGCTTCGCCCTGGTTGGTGGCGATTACTACCTGCTCATCATCGGGCAGAATGCCGAGCAGCGGAACAGCAAGAATTTCCTGTACATCATCCACCGACATCATTTCACCGCGTTTTACCATATCCGGCCGGATACGATTGATGACAAGAGAAATATCCCTCAGATCCTGCGCCTCCAGAAGGCCGATGATGCGGTCCGCGTCCCGGATGGCCGAAACCTCCGGCGTAGTCACAACAATTGCCTTATTGGCACCGGCAACTGCATTTGCAAATCCCTGCTCAATGCCTGCCGGACAGTCAAGAAGAACAAAATCAAAGCTCTGTTTTAATTCATCGCAGAGTTTTTTCATCTGCTCGGGCGTTACGCTTGTCTTGTCCCTCGTCTGGGCAGACGGGAGAAGGTAGAGCTGCTCGTACCGTTTGTCGCGGATTAGCGCCTGCTTCATCCGGCAGTTGCCCTCCACAACATCCACAAGATTGTAGACAATCCGGTTTTCAAGGCCGAGCACGACATCCAGGTTTCGAAGACCGATGTCGGTATCTACCATCACAACTTTCTTTCCAAGCTGTGCCAGCCCGATTCCGATATTTGCTGCGGTTGTCGTCTTTCCGACGCCGCCTTTTCCTGATGTAATTACAATGACTTCACTCATCTGGAACCTCCTTGTTGAAAACTGTTCTGCATTTTCATGCCGCAGGATGCGTCCAAACCTTTGTTTAAAAACGCATCCTTTCTCTTTTGCAGCTTTCTTCCCAGGCTTCGTTTCTGCCGGAAAAATTCCTTAGTCTGCTCTCACGCTTGCAACACCGTTGGAGTTTGCCTGACCGGACAGAATATCGTCTGAGAGGCCATAGTAATAATCTAAGATATCCTTAGCTACCAACTCTGCGTTCATAGAAGAATATCCAAACGGAATGCGGACGGCAAGAGCAATATCGTCTCTGCTCTCATAGTGAGAGAAGCCGATAAACAGTCCATGGTTTGCACGTGTACGGTCTTCCTGCGCGGTACCGGTTTTTCCGGAAAGCTCTACCGGCCAGGATTCCGGGAAAATGGTCGCATTGGATACGCTGATTACTTTTCGCATGCCTTCGTGTACCAGATCCCAGATGCTGGAATCAACATCCATTTCTGAATTTACCGTCGGGCCGAAATCTGCGCCCATATCGATGTCATTGCCATCCGAATCCGTTGCTTTCTGCAGAAGGGAAAGATTATAAACCGTACCGGAATTTGCAATCGTTGTGACATAGCGTGCAAGCTGTGTCGTCGTATAGTTGTTGGTACCCTGACCAATCGAGGAAGGGATCGGAAGGGAATCGGTTACATTCGGATCGGTTTCCGAAATTTCGATTCCGGTCTTTTCATCCAGCTTAAACATATCGGCATATTTCTGGATCATTTCCAGAGAGCGCTTCTGTGTAAAGGTGCCGTTCTCATCGAGTCCCAGACGATATCCAAGCGTACAGAAGAACACGTTGCAGGAGTTCTGGATGGCACCGACAATGTTCAGATCTCCGTGGCCGCTCAACTGATGGCAGTGGACATAGTCAGATTCGTTGACAAGTCCTTCCCCGAACAGACCGTTGCAGTTGATGGTACTGGTCGGAGTAATTATGCCTTCGCTTAATCCGGCAACCGCCATCAGTGGTTTAAAGGTGGAACCAGGAGCCGTCTTCTGCTGGGTTGCTTTGTTGTACAGCGGGCTGGATTCATCGGTATTCAATTTTGCCCAGTATGCGGTATCCATCTGGTTTGCCAGGCGGTTGTTGTCATAGCCAGGATAGGAAACACAGGCTAAAATAGCACCGGTATTCGGGTCCGTAATGACAGCAGAACCGGAACACGGATCGAGTGCAAGCTGTGCCGGGGTGATTTCCAGTTTGGCGATTTTATCGGACAGAAGCTGGAACGGTGTCATATTTCCTGCAACATAAGCGGCATAATCGTCATCCTCTTTCGTCAGAAGGTTCTGATCATACATCAGATTGCAGATATCATAGCCATCGAGCATATCCTGCAGCAGCATATAGTGATACATCTTTTTTGCAAATGTTGTATTGTTTGCCAGACGGTCCAGAATAACCTCCGTCAGCTTCTGATAAACCTCCTGAGAATCCAGGTAGGCATCATCCTGCGTCAGTGCTGAGACATCAATCCAGTTCTGGCTTGCCGCATACGTCAGGTAATCACGAAGAGAAATCGTTCCGTCATTCCATGCCTGATAGGTGGCGTCTTTCTCATCAATTGCTGTTGAAGAAAGAATACCCATCGTACTGGAAAGCAGCTTATCCACGATGAAGGTCTCATATTCCTGCATTTCATCGCTGAGGTCGTTGTAAACGGTTGCTGTTTCAACGGTCAGTTCCTGCGTAATCTCGGCAAGCACCTGCTGGAGCTTCTGCTGGAACAGTGCATAGATCCGCTGCTCACGCTCCGTGGCATCCGCCGCCGAGAAATGGGAAATATCAATCGTGCTGTTTTCGATCAGTGCATTGTATACATCGTAAATTGGAATCGGAACGGCATCCGTATTGGCAAGTGTTGAGGTATCAACGGATTTTACATCACTCAGATACTGTTTCAGAATGCCGGCAATTCTCTGTTCCAGAATTTTATATACCGCAATCTGCAGGTCATAATCAATCGAAAGATAGACGTTATTTCCCTGTTTTGGCTCAACCAGGGATCCCTCTACCGTTTCCAGCTCTTTTCCGACGTTATTAACGATAATCTCTTCTGATCCGTCGGTTCCCTGAAGGATTGTCTCCATATACTGTTCCAGACCAGATTTTCCGACGATGGATTCCGTGGAATACGTTTCTTCTTTTCCCTGGCTCTTCAGCTCTTCATTCAGTTCTGTCAGCTCGTCTGAGGACGCCTGGCCCGTATAACCGATCAGAGAGGAAAAATACTTTCCGTCATAATATACACGCTCGGAATCTTCCGAAATGCTGACACCCTGCAGAACATCTTCATTCTCTGCAATCGATGCAGTTGTATTGCTGCTGACGCCGGAAGCAACTGTCACGCGGACATACTTCTGATAATTCGTCTGTTTCATCTTATAGCGGATCACCAGAATTTCCAGACGCTCCTGATTGGAAAGAGAAAGGACCGCATTTCCGGATTCGTCTGTCTGGTATGGAAGACCATACTCTTCAAAATCTTTGGCAGAATATGCGTATTTTTCATCGTCAGAATAGGCATCCAGGCCAAAGCCGTCCGGTCCGGCAAGAAATGTCATCAGCGTTTCGGCACTGGAACTCTTCTGTTCTGCCGTCATATCGTCGATTTTCTTCTGTCCATAAATATCTGCACGGAAACGGTCGCGGATCGTTCCCTCTTCACCTGTAAAAACAAACGCACCGTTCTCATCCACTTCAATCGGGAAGGTGCTGGTGTCAATCGAGTCTCCGTTTGCACGAATCAGCTTACAGAGACGATAGAGTTCTGCGTTCAGAGAGAGAATACGTTCTTTTGTCGTGTTGTACGTTCCGTTATCCTCGATGGTTACGGAGTAGGAAACCTTATTTCCAGCGATCAGTTTTCCGTTCCGGTCATAAATATTTCCTCTTGTACTCTCAAGTGTTCTGGTTTTTGTGATTTGCAGTTCAAAATTATCCGCATACTCTTCTCCATGCACCACCTGCAGGATAAAAAGTCTTCCGATCAGGACGGCAAACATAGCAAGGAAAACCACACCAAGCAATAGGGTGCGGTTTTCACCGAGTCTGTGGAAAAATTTTCTTATCTTCTTAGCCATGGCGACTGTTGTCCTTCCATTTCATTTTCGGTCAGTTTACGGTTGATGATAAATAAAAGCCGGTAAAGCAGAATGGAGAGCACTACCGTGTATACCATTTCCGGCAGAATAATATGCGCCAGATAATCGAAAAAGTGCAGGCGCACGCGCAGCAGGAACTGCAGCACATACATCAGCAGACTGTAGACAAGATCGCTGGCAGCGACCAGTACAATGTGTACCTTAATATCATCGTCATAGAAGACTTTGCAGAAAAAGCCGTTCAGATAACCGATATACATGTAGAGCAGTGCGTAAAATCCAAACAGGCTGCCGTAGAACAGATCAATCATCAGACCGCTGAAAAATCCGACCATCAGTCCCTCTTTTTTTCCGCGCATCAGCCCAAAGGCGGACGTCAGAATCAGAAGAAGGTTCGGCGTTACGGACGCGATCTGAAAATACTGAAATACAGTTGTCTGTAACAGGAAAGCTGCCAGAATCAGAAAGGCAAGCGTGATTTTTCTGCGCATTTACTCTCCTCCCTGCTGTTTTAATTCTTTGATCACGAGAACTTCCTGAATATGTTGAAAATCCACAACAGGAATGATGTATCCCTTTTTCGTCAGGTGATTGGAGTCCTCGGTGATTTCACTGACATAGCCGATCAGAATACCGCGGAGGTATTTATCACTGATGTTCGATGTCACAATCTTTTCGCCCTCAGCTACCGTGTCGGTTGTATTCAGCTGGGAAAAGGCAAGCTTTCCGTCGCTGATCAGGCGCAGATCACCCGATACAATACACGTATCCGAGGTAGATGCTGTCATGGCGCTCACGGAACTGGAGTCATCAATGATAGAGCGGACAGTAGCGGAATTGGAACTTACCTCCTCAACAAGTCCAACAAGGCCGCCGTCTGCAATAACGTTCATATCTTTCTGAATCCCGTCATTTGATCCTTTGTTGATAACAAAGGTATCATACCAGTTGCCCGGATCCTTTGAGATGACCTGTGCTGCTACTTTTTCATATTCCGAGTAGGACTGGTCCAGCTGATACAGCTCCTGAAGACGCTGCAGCTCCTGCTGATCCTGTACAAGCTGATTGTTTTCCTCAGTCAGATCCGTGACCTTCTGTTCAAGCTCCTCTTTCTCGGCAGACAGTTTTTTGACGTTCTGGAAACCGGTCAGACAGTCTGTCAAATACGCACCGATCTGGTTAATTCCGTTCTGAAACGGGATGATCACAAAACCTGCGGCTTCCCGGATCGGCGTGACCGGCATTTTGTCTGCTGCACTGCCTAAAATGCCGGAGAGACACAGGAACGTCATGATGAAAAGTAAATGTTTGCTTTTTAGCTGAAATTTTTTCTTCTTATTCATAGCGGGTCCTTTTTGATAGATTTACTTCTTTTTATTTACCGTGTAAGCCCAGCGATGCAGCGCATCGTGCGTGATCAGTTCCTTGAGCCCACAGATGGTACAGAGGTCATAATACTGGGAAAGCTGTACCGGACAGCCGAGCTGTCTCGAAAGATAGCGGTCAATGTTCGGAATCCTTGTGCTTCCGCCGGTGATGTAAATACCCTCTTTCTGGATATGATCGTGGATCTGCGGCGGTGTACGCTCCAGCGCATGCTTGATTTCCTCGCCGATCTCATTAACACCGGAAAGGAGTGCTTCGTTTACGAGGGAAGAAGTAATGATCCCTTCCATTGGAAGACCGGATGCACCATCTACGCCGCGCACCTTCCGCGCCTCTTTTTTGTCTGTTCCAAGATCCGCCAGCGCAATCTTGACACGTTTGGCTGTTTTGGAGCCAATCTGGAAATTGTTTTTGCGGCGGTTCAGATTGCATATCGATTCGTTGAACTGTTTTCCGCCTACCTGGATGATTCTGGAAAAAATAACCCTCGTGTTGGCGATAACAGAAATCTCTGTGCTCTGCGCTCCGATGTTGACAATCATGGAACCCTTCGTGCGGTTGATCGGAATGCCAAGTGCCAGCGCATCCGCGATTGGTTTATCCACAAGATACATGCGGCAGTTTTTTAAGGCTCCCTTATGTGCAATCGTATAATAAGAACGCCGTTCAATCTCTGTCATATCGCAGGGAACTGAAAAATACAGCTCCGGGCGGTATCCCATGTGGCGCGTACAGCGGTGGAGAAGCGTGTGCAAAACGGCTTCTACCATCAATACATTCGCAATGCGTCCGTTGCTCATGGGGGTAATTACCTCGATATTGGAAGGCGTTCTCTCGTGCATTTCATATGCGTAATTTCCAACGGCAATCACCTGTTCGCGGTTGCGTATGGCAATCATATTTTTTTCTTTTGTGATTGTGTCTTTCTTCAGGTCATAGATTTTGACGGTACTGGTGCCAAGGTCTATGCCGTATACATTTCGAATCTGCATCGTGCTCCTTTAACTTGTTCCCTTCCTTTGGGCATTTCTGCCTCGGATTTTCAGGATCAGATTCCCTGTTCCAGCATACTGGTATAACAGTGATCCCCGATAATAATGTGATCCAGCAGGGTAATGCCGAGCATTTCGCCCGCCCGCCGGATCTGCCGTGTCACGGTAATGTCGTCACCGCTTGGTTCCGGAATTCCGCTTGGATGGTTGTGAACCAGCAGAATATGAACCGCACGGAACTGCAGTGCCGCAAGAAAAAGCTCCCGCGGCGAAATCATCGTCGCATTGACCGTTCCTCTTGTAATTTCCTTTTCTCCGAGAAGCTGATTTTTTGTGTCCAGCATCATGCAGAGAAGAACCTCCTGATCCTCGTGGCGGAGACGTTCCATGTAATAATCCGCAATGGAAGCCGGATCATGAAAGCAGAGACCTTTTCTTGCTCCGGCCGCGGCCATTCGTTTGGAAAGCTCACCGATGCACTGGAGCTGGATCGCTTTTACTTCCCCGACTCCGCGGATCTGCAGAAGTTCCTGTCTTGTACAGTGATAGAGTCCTAACAGGCCCTCCTCTTTTCCGGGAAGGGAAAGAATTTCTCTTGCGAGCTCCAGGGATGTTTTTCCCCTTGCCCCACATCGTAAAATGACAGCCAGAAGCTCCGCGTCGGAAAGGCTTTCCGGGCCGTTTTCCAGGCATTTTTCATATGGCTGTTCCATCGTCGGCAGGTTTCGTAATCCATTTTTTCTCATGTATTCCTCCCACCACTCTTCCGGGAATTTTCATGGAATACATTGGTTTGAATCACCCATCATTCTAGCACAACTTTCCGCAGATGTATAGGAATTATGAAAAATTCATATATTTTTTTGCAATTTCCTCTGCCGTTTTTAATCCGTCCATGGCTGCGGAAGTGATGCCTCCCGCATAGCCTGCGCCCTCTCCGCACGGGTAAAGACCGGTAAGCGACGAACTTTCGAGCGTTTCATTTCTTACAATGCGGACCGGTGACGAGGTACGCGCTTCCACGCCGGAAAGAACGGCGTCCGGACGGGAAAAGCCGTGGATTTTCCGCTCAGATGCACGAATGCCTTCCACAAGGGAGTCTCCGATAAACGTCGGAAGAACTTCCCGCAGATTGGCGAAAGTCCATTCTCCGCAGATGGAAGGGGTTACCTCTCCAAGTGCTGTAGAAACTCTGTTTTCACAGAAATCACCAAAAAGCTGCACCGGAACTTTGCCTTTTCCGGCTTCCCACGCAGCGTGTTCAAGCGCTCTCTGGAATGCCACACCATCGAGTACGTCCGGCGTTCCCTCTACATGGTACGGGCGGTAGTCTTCCGGTGTTACGGTGACAATCATAGCGCTGTTCGCATTTTTACCTTCCCGGTCAGAATAACTCATACCGTTGACGCAGGTGCGTTCCGCTTCCGAGGATGCGTTGACAACATAGCCGCCGGGACACATACAGAATGAGTACACACCTCTTCCGTTTTCACACTGATTGGTGAGCTTATACGGTGCTGCCCCAAGAAAATCCGGTGCCTCCGGTCCGTACTGATCCTCCGTGATCATCTTCTGCGGATGCTCAATGCGGACGCCGACAGCGAAGGATTTTGCTTCCATGGAGATCTTATTTTCGCAGAGTTTAAAGAAGGTATCGCGTGCAGAGTGGCCGATCGCAAGGACTGCCGTCTCCGCGGCAATCTTCTCGGTTTCATTGACGGTTACAGAAGTGAGTCTGCCGTTTTCAATCCCAAAGTCCGTCACTTTTGCTCCGAAACGGACTTCTCCGCCCCATGCCTCGATCTTTTTCCGCATCGTTGTCACAATTCCGATGAGCTGATCGGTGCCAAGGTGCGGTTTCTGATCGTACAGAATTTCTTCCGGTGCCCCGCATTCCGTGAAGATCCGGAGTACCTCACGGTTTCTGCCGGATGGATCCTTCACCGAAGTGTTTAATTTTCCATCCGAAAACGTACCGGCGCCGCCCTCTCCGAACTGTACGTTCGATTCCGGGTTCAGAACGCCGGTTTTCCAGAACGCATCGACACTTTTCTTTCTCTGTTCTGCAGATTCGCCGCGCTCCAGAACGAGCGGACGGTAGCCATGCTTTGCGAGAACGTAGGCACAAAAAAGCCCTGCCGGACCGCTTCCGATAATAACCGGCCGGTGAACAAGAGTCTGTTCTCCGGATTTTGGGAACACATATGGCTTTTTCTCCGCTTTTACGATCTGGTTACTTTTCTCCTTCCGCAATACGGCGTTCTCATCTTTTACTTTTACATCAAGCTGATAAACGTATTTTAATTCGGATTTCTTTCTGGCATCAATTGAGCGGCGTAAGAGCTCAATTTCCTGCAGATCGTGTTTTCCGATTTTCAGTGTTTTTCTTATTTTCTGTTCCAGTTCCTCCTGTGTGTGGGTGACTGGAAGCTTTAATTGCTGTATCCGAATCATGCATGTTCTCCTGCTGCAGCTCTTCCGGCTGCACTTCCGCTGGACCAGGCCCACTGGAGATTGTAGCCGCCGCAGACGCCGTCGACGTCCAGGGCTTCTCCCGCAAAGAAAATACCAGGGTGCTGTACCGATTCCAGAGAATCCGTAAGCTGGTCGAGCGTGATGCCGCCCGCACACACCTGAGCTTTTCCAAAGTCGGTCTGGCCGGTGATCTGTAAACGATATGATTTGATGGCGCCTGCCATTTCTTCCGGAGTCTTTTTCTTTCCGATCAGAACCGGAATGAGTTTTTCCGGAAGAAGACCGATCAGAAGCTCTTTTGGCGCTTTATACGGGCAGATTTCCTGCCGTCTGACAAGTTCTGCAGTAAGCTCCGATTCTGTCAGTTCCGGAAAGAAGTCTACGAGAAGTTCAGCGCGTTTTTTCTGCATGCAGGCGCGCACAGCGAACCGGGAAATCTGGAATACCGGGATGCCGGAGACACCGTAGTCGGTAAGCTGCATTTCTCCCTGTTCCGTCAGAATCTCCTGATTTTCAACCAGAAGCGTAATCTTCGCGCGCACCCGAACACCCGCCCAGGAGGAAAACTGGTTTCCTTTGCAGCGGAGCGGGCAGAGGGCCGGGGAAAACGGAATCGAAGCGAGCTGAAGCTGATCGGCAAATCGAAGTGTATCTCCGTCGGAACCGGCGATCTGGGAAGCACAGCTTCCGCAGCAGATGATGACGCTGTCAGCCGGGTACTGCCATCCTTCGGTGCGCACCAGATAACCATTTTCGGCTTTTTCCACTGCAACAGCCGTTTCCCGTGTCTTGATTTTTACCTTTCGGAATCTGGCTTCCAAAACCAGCAGATCAAGAACGGACTGTGCCTGCTCGCTGGCCGGATAAAGCCAGCCTTCACGGCTCCGGATGCGGATGCCGAGCTGTTCAAAAAACTGTTCGGTGTCCTGTTCGGTAAACTGTTCGAGAACCCGTGATGCACGCTCCTGATTTCCCGTGCGGTAGCACGATGCATCCTGATAACGATTGGTAAAATTACACCGTCCGTTTCCGGTCGCAAGAAGCTTTCTGCCCGGTTTATCGTTCTTTTCCAGAACGGTGACCGCGGCACCGAGACGTGAGGCCCAAATTGCCGCCATCAGTCCGCTCGCGCCGCCGCCGATAATTACCACATTTTTTGCCATTATAATGTCACCATACCGGCATCGACGAGTTTCTGAAGACTCATCAGAATACCGAATTTTGCGTGCTGCCACGTAAGCCCACCCTGGAAATAGACAGCGTACGGCGGTTTGATCGGGCCGTCGGCAGAAAGTTCAATGGAAGAGCCCTGCACGAAAGCGCCAGCTGCCATGATAACTGGGCTGTCGTAGCCTGGCATATCCCAAGGTTCCGGGGAAACGAAGCTGTCGACCGGGGCAGCTGCCTGGATACCCTGGCAGAATGCGATGACGCCTTCCGGTTTTCCAAAGGTCACCGCCTGAATGATGTCGTGACGGCTCTCGGTTCCGTTTGGAACAACGGCAAATCCCAGTTTCTCATAAACATTTGCAGCAAAGACAGCACCTTTTAATGCCGCTGCGGTAACGGTCGGTGCCAGGAAGAATCCCTGGTAGAAGGAACCGTTCACACCGAGTGTTGCGCCAACCTCTTTTCCAAGTCCCGGGGAGAGCAGACGGTATGCTGCATTTTCCACGTACTTTTTCTTTCCAACAATGTAACCGCCGGCCGGAGCCAGTCCGCCGCCCGGGTTTTTGATCAGGGATCCGACCATCAGATCTGCACCGACATTGGTCGGTTCGATCGTCTCCACGAACTCGCCGTAGCAGTTATCAACCATACAGATGACATCTGGTTTGATATTTTTAATAAATGCAATCAGTTCACCGATGCGGGTAACAGAAAGCGTCGGTCTGGTCTGATATCCTTTCGATCTCTGAATCGTCACCATCTTTGTCTTTTTGTTGATGGCATTTTTGATTTCTTCGTAATCGAAAGAGCCGTCCTCTTTTAAATCTACCTGGCGGTAAGTTACGCCATATTCCGCAAGAGATCCGACGGACGGGCGGATGCCGATCACTTCCTCAAGGGTGTCGTACGGTTTTCCAACAGGAGAAAGCAGTTCGTCGCCCGGGCGGAGATTTCCGGAAAGCGCCGTTGCAAGCGCATGGGTTCCGCAGGCGATCTGCGGGCGTACCAGTGCATCCTCAGTGCCGAAGCACGTTGCATAGACCTGCTCCAGCGTATCACGTCCCAGGTCATTGTATCCGTATCCTGTGGTTCCATATAAGCATGCCTCGCTGACCTTGCTTGCCTGCATGGCGTGGATGACCTTTAACTGGTTGTATTCTGCGATTTCATCAATTTTTGCAAAACGCTCTTTTAATTCTTCCTCAATTTTCGTTCCAAATGCGAAAACTTCTTTGGAAATGCCAAGTGTGCTGTACATAGCAGCTTTTTCTGTCAACATGATTGTTCTCCTTCTTCCTTTGCATCGGCCGAAACGATTTCGTTCCAGCGATCCAGCATATATGATAATATTTTTTCTTCGTCGTAGTCAAAATCTGGCTTGTTCAGCCAGATCACATCCTTTTCCCGGCGGAACCAGGTCAGCTGCCGTTTGGCAAAATGACGGGTGTCCCGCTTGATGATATAGACGGCCTCCTCCAGCGTGCATTCGCCCGCAAGATACGGGAACAGTTCTTTGTAGCCCAGTCCCTGCATGGAGACAAGATCTCTTGTGTATCCCATTTCTTTCAAACGGAAAACTTCATCAACCAGTCCGTCGCAGATCATCTGATCGACGCGCCTGTCAATGCGGTCATACAGAATCGAACGTTCGTCGTTCAGCACAAAATAAGCAGAACAGTACGGAGATTCCTTCTGCTTCTGCTCCTCGTTGTGCTCCGAAATCTTCTGTCCTGTCTCGTGATAATATTCCAGCGCCCGGATTACACGTTTTACATTATTCGGGTGAATCGTCTCCGCGGAAGCAGGATCAACCTCGGAAAGTTCCCGGTACAGTTCTGCCGCGCCTTCCTCCGTTGCTGCTTTTTCTTCCAGCTGTTTCCGGATCGGCAGTTCACCGTGCGATTCCGTAAAATCAACTTCTTTTAAAAGCGCCTGAATATAAAAGCCGGTGCCGCCCGTCACGATCGGAATCTGTCCGGCGGCGTATATTTTTTCCATCGCTTCATGCGCCAGTTCCACAAACTTCACGACGTGAAACTCTTCGGAAGGATCGAGCACATCGATCAGATAATGCGGAACGCCGCACATCTCCTCCGGGCGGATTTTGGCAGATCCGATATCCATATGGCGGTAGACCTGCATGGAATCCGCGGAGATAATGGCCCCATTCACCGCTTGGGCAAGCGAAATCGACAGCTTCGTCTTACCGACAGCGGTCGGACCGGTCAGGATAATCAAAGGTTTTTTCAAAAAAATCACCTACACAATTCTCTTAAATTTCTTTTCCAGTTCCCGTTTCGAGAGGGAAATGATCGTCGGCCGGCCGTGCGGGCAGTGATACGGATCTTCGAGCGTCAAAAGCTCGGCAATGAGCTGCTCCGCCTCTGCATAGGAAAGATGATTGTTGCCCTTTACGGCGGCCTTGCACGACATCGTCGCCAGACGGTCTTTTAAAATCTCCAGCGGCTTTTCGCGGACCTCCTCAAGATTGTCGAGAATCTCGATAAACAGCTCCTCCGTCGCAATACCGTACAGGTTGTGCGGCACGGCGTTGATCGCATAGTCTTTTCCGCCGAACGGGGAAATTTCGTAGCCGAAGGACTGGAAAACGTCCATGTAACGGGTCACAAGATCTGCTTCCTGCGGCGTTAAGGAGACGATCAGCGGAGGACTCACCATCTGGGAGGTGACGTTCTTTTCCCGGTAATTTTTCATCATCCGCTCGAACAGTACCTTTTCGTGCGCGGCATGCTGATCGATGATGTAGAGATTCTCGCCGTACTGAATCAGCCAGTACGTATCGAAAACCTGGCCGATGATGCGGTGCGATTTCTCTGCCTCCGGGGTAAGAAACTGCTCATCAAAGAGCTGCATCTGGCCTTCTGGCTCAGGCGAAGCAGATGCAGATGAGGATTCTTCCGGCATGGAAGATACCGTTGGAGCTGCATCTGGCTCCTGCTGATGCTGTATTGCGTCCGCGTTTGAGAGGTCTGCCGTCTTTGGCACGTTTCCTGCACCCGGCTCAAACAGTTCTTCCTCTTCCCGCGTCATTCCCGTCATCTGCTGAACCGGCACATACGTTTTCGCTGCGCGGTATCCATTTCGTTCCACCTCCGGGAAAATTGGCATTCTTCTGCTCTGGCTGGAAACCGGCTCCACCGGAAGGGACTGCCGTGCAAAGCCTTCTTTTACCTGCCGTTTCTGCTCGAACGGTTCCGGAACAACAATCTGTTCTTTCCGTGCCGCTTTTTCCTCTGCTTTCCGTTCCCTGTCGGAAGAAAGCGAAACATTCACAATCTGCTCCCTGTGATTCAGCGCACCTGAGATCATATCGCGCATCTGACGGTAAATCTCCTCCTGATGAGAAAAACGAAGTTCCATCTTCGTCGGATGCACATTGACATCCACCGCCTCTCCATCCATCTGGACATAGAACAGCGTAAACGGATATTTATGCTGCATCATCGATGTTTGATATCCGTCCTCAATCGCACGGGCGAGCAGCTTGCTCCGCACATACCGTCCATTCACGTAATAATTTTCAAAATTCCGGTTTCCCCTCGAGATCACCGGTTTTCCGATAAAGCCGTCGATCGTCATCAGCGGGCTTTCCGAGTGAATCTCGATCAGCTCCCGCGCAATGTCGCGGCCGTAAATATTATAGACCAGTTCTTTTAAATTCCGGTTGCCGCTCGTATGGAGCTTCACCTGTGAATTCACCATATATTTAAACGAAATCCCCGGATGCGACAGCGCAAGCTGCTCCACCACAGAAGTCACCGCATTCGCCTCCGTAACCGGCGTTTTTAAGAATTTCTGACGAGCCGGCGTGTTGTAAAAAAGATTCCGGACCAGAAAGGTTGTTCCGGTCGGGGCACCGACCTCCTCATTGGCCTTCTCCGCGCCGCCCTCAATCACATACCGCGTTCCCGTCAGCGCATCCGGCGTTTTCGTAATCATCTCGATCTGCGCAACCGCCGAGATACTCGAGAGCGCCTCGCCGCGGAAGCCAAGAGATGCAATCTGCACGAGTTCTTCCACGGAACGGATCTTGCTCGTCGCGTGGCGCAGAAAAGCGAGCGGCACCTGTTCGGCCGGAATGCCGCTTCCATTGTCCGTGATCCGCACCAGCGAGATACCGCCGTCGCGGATTTCCACGGTGATCGCCGTCGCACCGGCGTCCATTGCATTTTCCACCAGCTCCTTTACCACGGAAGCCGGCCGTTCCACGACCTCACCGGCCGCAATTTTATCGATCGTATTCTGATCCAGTACTGCTATGGTAGCCATGTTGTTCCTTTCTGTTTCGGATTGATTCTAACTTATGTTCTGATCCAGTATTCCCCTATTTCCAGCGGTTTTTCACCTTTCCCTGGAAACGGTACAGGGTATTTAAAGCATCCATCGGTGTCATATTCGAGATATCAAGCTCCGAGAGCTCTTTGATGATATCATCGTCCTGCACCGTATCGAACAGCGACATCTGTGCCATATCGACCTCGTCGTAGTGAACCGGCTTTGCCTTCGGTTTTTTCTGCATGGTCAGATCCTTGACCGCAGCAGTGATATCGGCATCGCTCAGCTGCTCCACCAGCTCCTGCGCCCGGGAGAGCACTGACTCCGGCACTCCCGCAAGACGCGCTACCTGGATACCGTAGCTCTTATCTGCGCCGCCCTGTACAATTTTACGCAGGAATACGATATCGTCGCCCTTTTCCTTAACGGCAATACAGTAGTTGTGCACGCCCGGAAGCTTTCCTTCAAGCTCAGTCAGCTCATGGTAATGCGTAGCGAACAGTGTCTTTGCGCCGAGCAGCTTCGGATTCGCCACATGCTCAATCACCGCCCAGGCGATCGAAAGACCGTCGAACGTACTCGTTCCTCTTCCGATCTCATCGAGAATCAGCAGACTGTTCGAGGTTGCATTCCGAAGAATATTCGCCACCTCCGTCATCTCAACCATAAACGTACTCTGGCCGCTTGCCAGGTCATCGGATGCGCCGACACGGGTAAAGATCCGGTCCACAATACCGATGTTTGCCTTCGAAGCCGGAACAAACGAACCGATCTGTGCCATCAGCACAATGAGGGCCGTCTGGCGCATATACGTCGATTTACCGGCCATGTTCGGTCCGGTGATGACGGAAACGCGGTGGTCACCGTTGTCAAGCAGGGTATCGTTTGCGATAAACATATCGTTTGGAATCATCTTCTCGACCACTGGGTGACGGCCATCCTTGATATCAATCTTTCCTCGGCTGTTCAGCTTCGGACGCACATAGTGGTTGTGCTCGGCAACGTAGGAAAGTGATGCATACACATCGAGCCGTGCCAGAGCCTGCGCCGTGCGCTGAATCCGCTCCGCCTCACCGGCAACCGTATCGCGCACCGTACAGAAAAGATCGTATTCCAGCGCATACAGTTTATCCTCCGCACCGAGAATCGTATCCTCGAGTTCCTTCAGACGCGGGGTAATGTAGCGCTCCGCATTCGTCAATGTCTGTTTTCTCGTATAGTAATCCGGGACAAGATCTTTAAACGAGTTCGTGACCTCCAGATAATAGCCGAATACCTTGTTGTATTTGACCTTCATATTTTTGATGCCGGTTTTCTCGCGCTCACTTGCCTCAAGCTCACTCAGCCACTGTTTGCCCTCGGTCTTGGCGTGACGGTAATTATCGACCATCTCGTTGTAGCCGTCCTTGATCATACCGCCGTCGCGCATCAGATACGGTGGATCATCCACGATTGCCGCATCGACAAGCTGATAGAGGTCTTCCAGCGGGTCGAGATCCTCCTGAATCTGCGCCAAAGCGCCGCCGTCAAACGAGTTTAAGAGCTGCTTGATGTAAGGCAGCATCTGCAGCGACGATTTAAAGGCGATCAGGTCACGCGGATTCGCGGACTGGTAGCTGATTCTTCCGACGAGACGCTCAAGGTCATAAACCGGACGGAGGTATTCACGGATTTCCTCGCGTAGCATCGCCTGCCCCGTTAGAGCCTCTACAGCATCGAGTCTTGCATTGATTTCATCCTCGTCGATCAATGGCTGCTCCACGTAGCTTCGCAGAAGACGCGCGCCCATCGCCGTGCGGGTTTTGTCGAGAACCCAGAGCAGGGAGCCGCGTTTCTGCTTCTCACGCAGCGTTTCCACCAGTTCCAGATTCCGGCGGCTGGAGCTGTCGATCAGCATATATTTGTCTGTCACATACGGTGTAATCGAATTCATGTGAGACAGATCCGATTTCTGTGTCTCATGCAGATATTGGAACAGCGCACCGGCTGCAATTGTTCCGCAGTTGTAATCGGCGATGCCAAGGCCTTCCATCGTAGCAGCATGGAACTGTTCCTGCAGTGTACGGCGGCAGATGTCATCGTCGAAATACCAGTCTTCCAATGCATTCACGCAGATATGAAGGCGGGTCCGGAGATCCTCCACATCAATCCCGCAGAGCAGGAACGACTGATTGCAGATGATTTCCGCCGGCATAAACTTCGTGATCTCATCCACAAGGCGGCGCGGCTTGTCCATTTCCGTGACGAAGCACTGGCCGGTCGAGATATCTGCTGTAGAGATACCGAAGCATCCCTCCATGCAGACGATCGACATGATGTAGTTGTTCTTCGTCTCATCAAGTCCCTGCGGGATCAGCGTCGTACCCGGTGTGACAACGCGGATGACTTCGCGCTTTACCATGCCCTTTGCCTGTTTCGGGTCCTCCATCTGCTCGCAGATCGCAACCTTATGGCCGTTCTCTACAAGACGGTTGATATACCCTTCTGCAGCGTGATACGGGATACCGCACATCGGAGCGCGCTCCTCCATGCCGCAGTCCTTTCCGGTCAGCGTAAGCTCAAGTTCTTTGGATACCAGGGTGGCATCCTCGAAGAACATTTCGTAGAAATCACCTAAGCGGTAAAACAAAATGGTATTAGCCGGGTCAGTCAAGCCCGTCTTCGTCTGGCAATAATGTACCATCATAGGCGAAAGCTTCTCACACTGATCCAGCGCATCCTGTGCTGTCACAGGCCGCGTGGACATCAGTGCCGGCGCTTTTACCGCTGTGTTTTTTGTTTCTGTATCGTTCATTTGTATTTCATACCTTTTCTCAAAAATAAATATAAGAAGTATAACAAACGTTATACCTGCACAATTTTAGCATGAAACCAGAAATTGTGCAAGATTCACAAGCGTATAAAATGCCCCCTTCCTGCCAGTGGTTTTTTCTCAAAACCAGCCGTCCAGGAAGCGAGCATTCCCTTTAATTTTTCTTTTTTTGTCTCCATTTTGAGAAAGACGAACCAATCAACAGGATCAGCACAAAAACAACGGCAACCGTTTCATAAATCTGCACGCCGGTGTTGACAGGATTGTCGTCAATTGAGCGGTAATCGCGCTCCAGACGCCACAGCATCGCCATCCGGTCCATGAAATCAATCTGCCGCGCGCCGTCCGTCTCGGTCTTAAAGACGGCACAGTAAAGATTCGTGTACCACTGGTCAAGAAGACTGACCCCGGATCGCCCGATCTTTCCGCTGCCGATCTCCTCGTCATTTTCATCATACAGAATCCTGCCGCTTCTCGAACTCTGGTAATCGAGCGGCGTTTCATCTACATCAAGGAAAATCAGTCTTGTATCTTTTCCATAGGAGGTATCCACATACTGCTCCTGCGCATAGCCAAGACACGTACCGGATGCGTCGTAATAGCCGTACGTCGTGCCGGAGCCTTCTCTGTCATTGATGGGCTCATCCTCCACATAGTCAATCGAAAACCACTCCTCCTCGTTGATATAGACCGTATTCTTCTGAAGATAGCCCGCCACTTTTCCGTCTGCCACAATCTTCGTCTTTCGTTTACTTCCATACAGGTCAAAGTAGATTTCTATGGTTTCTGCCGATGTAAGCGCCTCTTTTGCCTCATCCGCAGTTGCAAACTCAGATTCCGGCACTTTTTCTTTTCCGCAGCCGCCAAGCACCAGAGCGGCGGCAAGAAAAAGACCAGCGGCTGTATATATTCTCTTTTTCAACTGCCTTTTTCCTCCGCCTTACTTGTTATCTTTGTAATACTCATTTGCCTCATCGTACATCATATCGAGCAAGGCGTATTTATCCTGGAAATCCATCACCTGCGTACCGTTATCCTCCAGGTTCACATAGAGATTGCACTGTGAACCGGACCAGTCCATCTCTTTTTTCGCAGAACCGATCACCGTTCCGCCCTCTGTATAAATGGTATGTCCATCCTCTGATGCGTAATATGGTTTTTCGTTCAGATCTGCATCGAGAAAAATAATGTAATACGCTTCCGGCATCTGATCCGGTGTCGTCACGCGCTCCTGTGCATAGCCAAGCAGGTTGTTGTCCGGATCATAGAATGCATAGGTAGTAGCGGATTTTGTCATCTTATTGATTTCTTCGTCCGTCACAATTTTCATATGGAACCATTCTTCGCCGGAAATAGAGATCGTCCAGGTCTGATCAAAGAGACCGCTGTTTTTCATATACGCGGCAGCCTTTTCATCCGCATAAATGTTTCCCGAAGCGTCAACGTTATCCAGATCACAGCGCATGCGGACGGACGAAGCCGATGCAAGGGCTTCTTTTGCCACATCCGCGTTTTCATACCCTAACTTTTCTTCTGCCGCCGAGCAGCCGCACAGAAGCAGAAGTCCTGCTGTAAAACCCAAAAACAATTTTGTCGTTTTTCTCATAGATTCCCCTCTCTTTCTTTTGTCAGGACCGATTGGAAAGACCGCCGTCCTTGTCGCGTGCCAGTTCTCTTGCCGCCATCACAGCGAGTGCGGTCAGCTGCGGCAGATATTTTGCATCGTAGACAATCAGAAACGCATTGTCGAACATGATGTTTCCGACGGTAAGATCCATATTGTCGACGATGGCGCCGATCATAGTTCCGTTCAGTTTTACCGAGTAATTGTGGCCGATGGAGCCAGCGTATTCCCGGAGTTCCAGTTTTCCCTCCGGCAGTTCCATCGAGAACTGATCCCGTACGAGTGCAAACTGCTTTTTCAACACACCATACGGCTCGCCGTACAGATAAAAACGGTACGTCGGCAGCGCGTGGAGCAGTTCCTTCGTCATACGGAAGATTTCGGTGTGCATCGCATCGTAGATATAAAATGTTTTCAGCGGCACGGTGCTGTCGATCTCGTAAACCAGGTTTCCGTCTGTATCCTCCAGATCGAAATGCTGGCCCGTCAGGCGGTAATCCTCCGTGAAAGTGTAAATCTGGGACGCCGAAATCTTCTGAAACGGCTGTACCGTTCCGGTTTTGACGAAATGCTCCAGATTCGCTTTTAATTCGCTCTGGAACATCATCAGATCGGAATGGTAGCTTAGATGGTCTGCGAGGTTCTCTGCAACATCTTCATGAATCGGATACACGGGTGTGGTGAGTTTCTTTTTGATAAAGCCTTCGATGAAGGAATATCCCAAATAACCGACATGACCGTCTTTAGTCAGCCAGAAGTAGAGATATTCTCCCTTGGCGTCCGGTCCGAAAACGAGTGCTTTCTGCCGCATCGTGTAGAATTTTGCAAGCCATGCAGAACCGAACGGTGTATCGACGTTCTTGTAAGCCTCATAAAATTCTTCGATTTTCCGCGGCTTCTCCATGGAGATCATGGCAATCATATCCGTCATGGAATTGTAGTTCTCCGGGGTTGCCATGGACCAGATGGCAATGCCGAAAATCAGGACAACCGTGGCGATGGTGAGTGTGATCGTCTCTCCGTAGCCGACCGCCATCAGATAGATGCCAAGCAGCGTGACAGCGCCGCCTGCGATGCGGAATTTCCATTTTCTCTTTTTCAACTGAATACCGCCTCCTCTCTTTTCGTTACTTTTATTGTACTTGCTCCCCTTTTTTGTGTCAATTGAAACTCGCTCCTCCGCTCTATTTTGTTCTGCCTGGCGGGACAAAGAAAGCGTGTCGGCGCATCTTTTTTTGTCAGAATGCATCCGGCACGCTTTGTTTCAAAAATTTAATGAACGAAAAGAAATTATGAAATTGGAATCACGCGTCCCGTTTCTGCCATAGTTCGGTGGGAAATGGAAATTACGGTACGGTTTTTGGAAACCCTTTGCAATGCATTTAATACCATTTTTTCCGTCTCTGCATCAAGGTTTGCGGTAATCTCATCGAGGAGCAGAATTTCAGGCTCCGCTGCGGCTGCACGGGCAATCGAGAGGAGCTGCCACTGACCCTGTGAGAAGAGATCCTGTGTACAGATCGTATCATATTGGTCCGGAAGCGCCTCGATGGTCTTTGCAAGTCCGGTCAGCTCTGCTGCTTTTTTTACATCTGTATCCGAAATCTTTGCATCATACAAAGTAATCTGGTCTTTTACCGATCCCGGCACCATGTGGAACGATTGCTCCACATAGCCGAAAACCTTTCGTTTCTTCGCATCCGGCAGATCGACAGATGGAACGCCCCAAATCAGAACCATTCCTTTCTGTGGCTCATATAAACCGAGCAGCAGTTTGAAAATAGTACTCTTTCCGGCACCCGTTCGTCCCAAAAGTGTTACCTGCTCGCCTTTTTTGATCTGCAGACTTACATCGTTTAAGATGACCTGGCTTTCGTCATATCCAAACGTCACATTTTTTAGCTCAGCCGCTATGCCGTAATCTGTATTTGCAGTCAGCGCAGCCGGCTCTTTCTTCTCTTCCAGGCTGTAAAATTCATTGATTCTTTCCATACCGGCAAACGCAGACTGAATTGTCTGGATTTCCATACCAAGACTTTCGACCGGAGCAAAGATCTGGGAAATATAGTTTATAACAGCAACGGCGGTTCCGGCGGACATGCAGAACAGCTTTAAAACGGTCGGATTGCCGGAGGCCGAAAGCAGCATGACAACAGCAACAACAATGGCATTTAAAATCAGGATGACCGGAGAATAGACGGCATCGTAAAAATTGGTCTTCTCCATTGCGCTGTAGCTGTCATCAATATAGTGCGCATACTGCTGCTCCATATACGTCTCTTTCTGCAGACAGTGAATGGTACGGATGTTGTGCAGCGTCTCTGGAACGTGACCCGAAGCACGGCTGACTGCACGGCGGTTGGCAATCTGGGAGGCCAGCATGTTTTTCTGAACATAACGGGTAAAGAGGAACAGAACAGGGAGTAAAATAATCAGAACAATCGTAAGTCCACGATTAGTCACCCAGATGACGGCAAGAATGCTTAAGATTTTGCACGCATCGGCAAACATACTGATGATCCCGGAGGTAAACAGGTTTTCCACTGTGTCGACGTCACCGACAAATCTTGATACGAGAGCGCCCGGCTCCTGGCGGTTCAGCTCGTTGGCGGAAAGGCGTCCGAACTTTTCCATCAGACTGCTTCGGAGTGCATGTGTAATTTTCTGGCCGAATACCGTCAGAAGACTCTCTCGTGCCGACTCCAGAAGACCCGTCAGGGCAAGAAGTCCGAAATACAGCAGAATTCCTTCCATCCAGAGGGTATGCTTCTTTGTCAAAAGGTCAATCAGCTGTGCCAGCACAAGAGGCGGGAGCAGTGCGAAAATAACCGCACCGCAGACGACTCCCAAAAGTGCGGCTGATAAAACGCCGTGTTTTCGAACGGTTTCTTTGATTACCCGCAATACAGATTCTTTCTTTTGCATCAAAAGCTGCCTCCCTTCGTCTGATTGCTGCAGAGCTCTGCGTAGGACGGAACCGTTGCAAGGAGTTCCTCATGTGTGCCGACCTTCGTATGGCACTCATCCATCCAGATGACCTGATCCATCTGGTCGAACAGATAGAGGCGATGGGAAATGAGGATTATAATAGAGTCTTTTGCCAGCTCCTTTAAATTTAAAAAAATTTGTACTTCCGTCTCTTTGTCGAGTGCCGAAAACGGATCGTCGAGAACCAGAACCGGCCGTTTGTGGTACAGGGTTCGCGCAAGGGCAAGGCGCTGCGCCTGACCACCAGAGAGGCGGACACCGCCCGTTCCGACCAGGGTATGGATTCCGTTTTCCATTGCTTTCACTTCATCTTCCAGGCAGACGACTCGGATCATCTCCTCTGCGCCCTCTTTTCCCCCGAGACGGATATTCTCTTCCACGCTTCCATGGAACAGCTCCGGGTCATGGCCAAGATAACCGACCATGCGGTTCCGGTCTGCTTTTTCCATTTTTCCAAGTTCTTTTCCGCCGAAGGTGATGCTTCCCTCATACGGCGACTCGCAGAGAAAAGTCTTTCCAAGCGTTGACTTTCCGCATGCGACAGGTCCCGTCACACCGATGATCTGGCCAGGAGACGCTTGAAACGACAGGTCATGGATGATCTCTTTTCCGTTTGGATAGGCAAAATGCAGGTGATCGACGTTAAGCTCTGCAGGCGCTGCGGCTGGAAGCTCCGGTTCTGTTTTGGAATTCTGCAGCAAAGGTTTGATTCGTTTCCAGGAAACCTGCGCTTTATGTACCGCATTAAAAAGCTTCGCAGCGCTCGATGATTTGGTGGCAAGCTTTGTGTAGCAGGACAAAAACGTGGTAAATACGGCGATGTTCCACGGTGTCCATCCCTCCTGCAGGACGTTTCTGCCTCCAAAATACAGGATAAACAGAATGCTCGTCATCGAGATCATACGGTAAATCGGCGGCATAGCTGTGTTCCAGATATTGGCGCGCACAGCGGCAGATTCGTAAGCCGAAAGATTCTCCTCATAAGCGGCCTTTCTGTCCTCCTCACAGCCAAAGACACGATACGTGATGGCATTTGTCGCACGGTCCAGGGTTGCAGCACTTAATGCACCCGACTGTACCTTATAGGCAGCGCCCGTTTTCTGTACCATGACCTTCATCTTTTCGGCAATCACGTAGGAAATGGGTGGGAAAATCATGCAGAGAAGAGCCAGGCGCCAGTCGTACCAGAGCAGCATACACGCATAGGCGAGAAGAGCAACACCGGTATCAAAGATTTCCGTTGTAAATTTCCGCATTCCTTCTACGCAATCGTCTACATCGAGAATGGCCTTCGTCAGTATATTTCCGGTACCTTCCGCTTCCAGCTCCAAACGGCTTTTGCGAACCAGCGTTCCGTAAAGAATCTGCTTCATATGCCGGTTGACGTTGTTGGCAAATCTTCTGACATAGAACCGTTTGAAATAGCGGGAAACCTGCACAATGCCAATACTCACGACATAGGCCGTGACCAGCATCAGCATCTGGTGGAAGGTTCCTGTGCCGCCGAGGAGATCAACCAGCTTTCCTGTCATTTTTCCCTCAAACCAGGGGCCTGCAAGAAGTCCCAGATTATAGATGAGACCGGAAACCGTAACAAAAAAGAGAATTTTCCATTCTTCCTGAAAGTAAGAGAGCATCCGGTTCGGGCGAAAGGATTCATCCTTCATCGCCGCTGCCTCCTTCTGCTGTTGCTTTTATTGTTTTATCTGCTTTTTCCCTTAAAATTTTTGAAAGTTCCGCAAAATGATTCTGCCGTTCTCTCTTCGATTTCCAGTACAGCTTGTCCAGTGTTTCGCAGAAGCTCTCTGCCTCTTTTTCCGGAAGCTCTGCAAGCAGCCATTCGTAAAAGAATGTTTCAATTTCCGCTTTGGAATTTTTCAAGGATTCTGCTTTTTCCGTAGCATACAGAAGCTGGCTTCTGCCGTCCCACGGATTCGGTTTCCGGATCAGATATCCCTTTGTCTCAAGGCTTGCAGCGCGCCTTGCAGCGGCTCCTTTATCAATCTTTAACTGTTCGCGCACTTCCGTCTGGGTGATGCCCGGATGATGGCGCACCAGATGGATAAAGTCAAATTCTGCCGTACCGATGCCTTCTTCTTTCATTGCCTGCACCGTAAATTTCCCGGCTTCCCGCGCTATTTTTGTTATTTTCCGTTCTGTTGGATCCATTTTTCTGTTCCTCCTGTCCATTCTCGATCTGTTTCAAATAGATGCATATACAACTAATTAGATGATAGTACAACTAATCGAATTTGTCAATCTATAGATCTTCTGGTTGACGAAGTATCGTCCGAACTTTATAATAGAAGTATTCGGCTGTTAAAAACAGTCAGTCTATCAATAAGGAGATGTATCTTATATGGAAAAGAAACATACGCGCGGCAGCTTTACCGGATCGATCGGCTTCGTGCTTGCTGCTGCAGGAAGCGCGGTTGGACTGGGAAATATCTGGCGTTTCCCTTATCTTGCCGCAAAAGACGGAGGCGGAACCTTTATTTTAGTTTATATCGTACTGGCTCTGACCTTTGGATTTACCCTGCTGACAACTGATATTGCCATCGGAAGAAAAACCGGACAAAGTCCGCTTGTCGCTTACGGTAAGATTCACCCGGGCTGGAACGGTCTTGGCCTTCTCGCCAGTATCGTGCCGGTTGTCATCCTGCCTTACTACTGCTCCATTGGCGGCTGGGTATTAAAATATCTGTCTGTGTTTCTCACCGGACATGGCACTGCTGCTGCCGAGGATGGTTACTTTACCGGCTATATTACCGGTACATGGCAGCCGATTGTGTGGTTGGGAATCTATCTTTTTCTTACCGCATTCGTTGTATATCGTGGTGTCAATAAGGGAATTGAAAACTACAGCAAAATTCTGATGCCGATCCTTCTGATTTTAATCATCGGAATTTCTGTTTTTTCTCTGACCCTGACCCATACCGACGCAGACGGTGTCGTCCGTACGGGACTGCAGGGTATGAAAATTTATCTTGTTCCAAATTTTAAAGGAATGACGCCGCAGAAATTTTTCACCGTCTTTGTCGATGCACTCGGACAGCTTTTCTTTTCGATCAGCGTTGCGATGGGTATCATGGTTGCCTACGGTTCCTACGTAAAAAAAGAAACAAACCTGATGAAATCGATCAATCAGATTGAGATTTTTGACACCATCGTTGCGCTGCTTGCCGGTTTGATGATCGTTCCTGCTGTATTTACCTTTATGGGAGCAGAGGGTATGTCCGCCGGCCCTGGTCTGATGTTTGTCTCCCTGCCGAAGGTCTTTCAGTCCATGGGAGCAGCAGGCGGCGTAATCGGAACCATTTTCTTTCTTATGGTCTCCTTTGCAGCCATTACATCTTCCGTATCGGTCATGGAGTCCATTGTTTCCTGTATGATCGACAAATTTCACATCAGCAGAAAGAAAAGCACGGTTATTGTAACCGTTTATGCATGTCTCGTCGGTATCATCGTATGCCTCGGCTACAATGCGCTTTATTTTGAACTGAAGCTTCCAAATGGCGCAACGGCTCAGATCCTGGATGTCATGGATTTTATCAGCAATAACCTTCTGATGCCGCTTGTTGCACTTCTCTCCTGTATTCTGATCGGATGGGTTGTAAAGCCGCAGGTCATCATCGATGAGGTGACGCTGGGAGGATATAAGTTCGGTCGAAAGAGGCTGTATATCGTCATGGTGAAGTTTATTGCACCCGTGCTCCTTGCCGCACTGCTGCTGCAGTCGTTCGGTATTTTAAACGTCTGATCACTGCGATACCAGATTGCTATGTGCTTTGCACTCACGCAATCTTCAAAAACATTCGTAATCCGCTCATTTTCCTTCGAAAAATGGCTCCTTACTTATGTTTTTGGCGAGTCAAGAGATCAAAAAAGCATGTTTTCCGGTGGCTTTTCCAGAAAACATGCTTTTTTTGTGCCTGTCTGCACATATTTCTAACAGGTGAAACCCTTACATCCTGCGAATTAACGTTCCATTTACACCAAGTATCTCTCCATCAAATTCCCGGGCAAAAAGTACTTCCCCGTCTCCTTTTACTTTTATCTCCTCATCCGATGCGTTGAGCAGAACTTCGATTTTATTTCCCTCTTCGTCTAGTTTAATATACTCTACACACCGATCATTTTCATAACCATTCGGAAAATGGAAATGCAGGCTTCTGCACACTTTTTCATTTCTTCGAAGCATGATCAGTTTCCGCATCGTTGCAATTTTTTTCTGATTCTCTTCGCTTTCAATTTCACTCCAAGGCATACATCTTCTGCAGTCCGGATCATGAGCGCCTTCCATTGCGATCTCCGTTCCATAATAAATACAGGGGCTTCCCGGAAGCGTAAAAAGGATTGCAAGCTGCTGGTAGAACTTGTCCAGATCGTGAAAACGGTTCATCAGCCTCTCGGTATCGTGGGAATCCAGGAGATTAAAAAGTACATCGTTATTCTGCTGCATATACATGGTATAGCAACGGTTTACCATATATTCAAATTCTTCTTTTTTCATTGTTTTATCAAGAAAGAAATCATGGATTCCACTCAGCAGCGGGTAGTTCATGACAGAATCATATTCATCTCCCTGCAGCCACTGGCTTGCATCATGCCAGATTTCCCCCAGAAGATAAATATCCGGCTTTATCGTTTTTAAATGCTCTCTTATCCGCTTTAAGAACCTGTGCGCCACTTCGTTTCCTACATCGAAACGAATTCCGTCGATATCAAACTCCCGTACCCAGTCCTCACAGATTTTACAGAAATACTGTATCACCTCTTCATTGTTTGTATTCAGCTTTGGCATCCCGTCTGTAAATGCAAAGGAATAGAACCGTCGGTCTCTGGTGTCTCCCCTTTTTTGAACCTGTTCCCAGTCCTCTACCATAAACCAGTCCGCATAACGAGACTCTTTTCCATGCTCCAGGATATCTATCCACGGCTCAAATTTTCTTCCACTATGATTAAACACTGCATCTACCATAATGCGGATTCCTTTTTCATGTGCTTCTTTGCAAAGCGCTTTCATTGTATCCGCATCGCCAAAAAACGGATCTATTTTTGTATAATCGGTCGTGTCATATTTGTGGTTGGACTCTGCTTTCATGATCGGATTCAGATAAATACCGGTAATCCCAAGTTCCTGCAGATACGATAATCTCTGACGGATCCCTTCCAGATTTCCTCCGAATTTTTCTTCGTTTGTTACGGTTCCGTGATTTCTCCAGGGTGTGATATCATCTCCGTTTTTTTCCGGTGTCCCGTTGCAGAACCGATCCGGGAAAATCTGATACCAGATCGTTTCGTTTACCCATGCCGGTGTGCGATTGATATCTGCCGGGTTCATCCAGGGCACAATAAAGCACTGCTGCATACGGCCATCCATCCGGAGCTGTTCTTCTGTCAGGAAACCATCCTCAAAATAATACCAGACTTCCTTTTCCGTCCGCAGTTCAAAGTAATATTTGCATCTTTTGTATTCCGGAAGAAGCGTTGTTGTCCACCAGATCTGATAAGGCAGACGTTTTTTATATATCATTTCCTCTCTTTTTCCGATCCACTTTTCTTTTCCGCCCAAAATTCCGGCTTCATAAGGATCTCCGTAATGGATAAAAACCTGTTTTACATCATATCCTGTCTTGATATTGACAATCAGTCTGTCCTCATCCAGGGCATAACTCATCTGTTCTGAAGTTTTATGGTATACACCACTAAATTCCATCTCATTTTCCTCCCGCATAGCTCTAAAGCTGTTTTTTGCATCCTTGTAAGAAACACGATCACTTTTTTGTTTCGTATTGTTTCGTAGCTTTACTATAAGCCTTTTTTATTTCTTCGTCAATCAATTTCCATTTTTCCCTGCGCTTTCGTAAAATTCAGATAATTTTCAGGATGATTTTTGTGCAGGATGCTTTCTTCGAAACTTAACGAAACATTTCTTTTTCAAGGTATTGATTGCTTTTTATCTTATGATTTTATATAATGATACCGGGATCAAAAGGTCTTTTAACACCTATGATAGCTGGGAGTTTACATTTTTTGTTTTGTGAAAGGATTGCCGATTATGACTACCATTCAGGATATTGCTGATAAAATGGGAGTTTCCAAGAGCACGGTATCCAAAGCGCTCAATGACGCGCCTGATATCAGCGAAGCTTTACGGAAACAGGTTTTGGAAACTGCCGTAGCTCTGGGTTATACGAAGCTGCGGCGTTATAAGAAACCGACAAAAAAAGTCTGTATTATAATAGAAAAAGAGAATATGCGGTATCAGGAACCGCATCATTTTGCCTATGATATCCTGGTGGGTTTTCGTCAGATGGCAGAACCGGCCGGATTTGATGTTGAAATTGTGCCTGTTGATATTAAGACCCAAAGAAGCCAGCATTATGATGTTTTCATGCTGAAGCATGATTATATAGGAGCTTTTGTGGTCGGCTTTTCCCTGAGCGATCCCTGGATTCAGGACTTTAAAATCAGCCGCACACCGGCTGTTCTTTTCGACAACTATATAGTAGGGAATCCTTCCACCGCTTATGTAGGTATTGATAATGAGGAGGGAATGGAGCTTGCCGTCTCTTATCTTGCCGGACTTGGACACCGGAAGATCGCTTATCTGAGCAGCTCCCTCGGTGCCCGGGTTCTCCAGGCACGCCATGCTGCCTTTCTCCGTTCCATGCACCAGCATGGACTGAAGACTTCTCCTGCTGCGATCGGCTGTTCTTATTATCTGTCAGAATGTATGGAAAAGCATCTTCCCCGTTTCCTGGAAAACGGAATTACTGCTATTATTTGCAACCAGGATACCCTTGCAAGTGCAACGCTCACGCAATGTCAGCAGCTGGGATTCCAGGTTCCTGATGATATCAGCATTATCGGATTTGATGACCTGCCGATTGCCGCTTGTACGTCACCGCCCCTTACAACCATCAGACAAGATCGGCTGGAGCTCGGAAAAAGTGGATTTTTTGCATTGTCAAGTCTTCTCAATCACATCCCAATCAGTACGTATTTGTTGCATGCACAGCTGATTCAGCGGGAATCGACAAGGAAGATCCCTCTATAAGTTCATCTCATCAACAATATTTGCCGGTTTTGCAGTCATTTCTACCCATGCCGGTATAAAACCGCTTTTGACAGCGTTTCTTACAGATCTGACATTAGACCAGGCGGTACAGTAAAAAGGTACTTTTCCCCTGTTTATGATCTCTTTTGTAAGTCTGCTTGTCAGTGCAGAGGCAATCCCCTGTCGTCTGTATTCCGGCAAGACATCCACACCAATCTGCCACATATCGTCGCAATCGGCAGAACAGGCGGCAAGTCCCACCAGCGTGCTTCCGTCATATGCGCCGACGCCAAGTACATCCAGATTCTTCCGATCTTCGCAAAGCGCATTGCCCCATTCCGGTCGATACAAATCCGCAAAATCTTCCTGTGTCAATACTCGTGTCACATAGGCGCAGGAAAGAGTCGGTATCCGGCTGATGTCCGGCAGATAGTATTCTGCCATGAAACATATTTTGTGCCCTTTTTCAACTAAACGTTCATTCAGCCAATGCATGTTTGGTGTCTCAAAACAGTGGTAAAATTCGAATTTGTCTACATACGCAGATACCAGATCCATCGTCTCCGGTATGGAAGCCGCCATGATATTATTTCCATAGGAAACCAGATTGCAGGTAATAGGCTCTTTCAAATATTTGCGGGCCTTCTTTCCTAAATTTATGGGAACAACAACATTTTTGTCCGCCTTGAGATCTTCCACACGGCACCCCATATCTTCCGCAGACTGCCTCATGGCAATCTCCATCATTTCACGATTCGTCATATGCTTTTCTCCATTCTATCAGTTCAGTAACTTGGGGATGCGCAGACATGTCCATTTTGGAAACAGTGTCTATCATTCTCTGCATCCAGCCACTCAATCCTTCCGATTCTTTTCGCTTCGCAGATCATCTGCCAGGTATCTGCAGAATATGAAGCAGCACTCCCGCTGCCCGCTCCATTGCTGCCGGATCAATGGAGGAATAATTCATGACATACGTATTTTCCTGCTTTGCCGCCTCCGCTGTGTCTGCGTAATAGCCGGAGAGCGGCTTTAATTTCACACCACGGGATTTCGCCTGCGTGACAATCGACTCTTCTTTCAAATCCGTGCGAAGATGCATCAGAAAATGAACGCCGGCTTCTTCCTCCTCGATGGTCACGTAATCACCGAGCGGCTTCTTTTCGAGTGCCTGTAAAATCAGATCTCGTTTGTTCTGATAATAGTTTCGCAGCCGGTTGATATGTTTTTCGAAACTGCCATTCTCAATAAACTCTGCCAGTGTGTACTGCTCAAAGTTGGAGACGGTGCAGGAATAAAACGACAGCTCGCGGTAAAATTTCTCTGCCAGTGTCTGCGGAAGCACCATGTAGCTGATCCGTACCGTGGAGGCAAGTGTTTTCGTAAAGGTATTCATATAGATAACTTTGTCCGAAACGTCGATACTCTGCAGTGTCGGAAACGGCTTTCCGCCGAGACGCAGCTCACTGTCATAATCGTCCTCAATGATATAGTGATGATCTGATTTTGCCGCCCAGCCGAGCAGTTCATAACGGCGGCTGACCGGCATGACTGTCCCGGTTGGAAAGTGATGGGACGGGGATGTATGAATAATATCAACCGATCTTTTTTCCAGCTCCTGCACCGAAACACCGTCCTGATCGAGCGGCACTGGCTCGTACCGTACCTTCATACTCTCATAAATCCGCGCAATTTTGTGATATCCGGGATCCTCTACTCCATAAACAAGATCGTTTCCGAGAAGCTGAATCAGAAGGTTATGCAGATACTCCGTTCCTGCGCCGACAATAATCTGCTCCGGCAGCACCTGCATTCCACGAAACTCGCGCAGATATTTTACAATCGCACTGCGCAGCTTTAAAATCCCGGCGCACGGAGAATTGATCATGAGCTGGATCCGGTTGTCATTCAGGACAGCACGCACCGTCCGCGTCCAGATTGTAAACGGAAAAATCTCGCTGTCCGTCTGGTTACTGGAAAAATCCGCAAAATAGGAAGTCTCCCCGTTTGCCACCTGCAGGATCTCTTTTGGCACCGCATCCCGCATGGAATCCTCAATTTCCAGATCAGCTGCATAAAATCCGCGCTTTGGCATGGAATACAGATAGCCTTCCGCAACAAGCTGCGCATAGGCATTCTCGACGGTAATGACGCTGATACCCAGATTTTTCGCGAACGTCCGTTTCGACGGCAGCTTCTCTCCCGGACGGATGTTTCCCAGTAATATGTCGTTTTTGATACATTTATATAAATATTCATACAGGGAATCTGACCCTATATTGGAAAAATTATACGTCAGCATTCGACCATTCTCCTCTTATCTGACCTTACTGAATATATTTGTTTTGGCGATTTTTTTATAGTCACTTTACCAGTATACTGTGAGGCATAACAAAAGTAAAGCCAAAACAGAAACAAAATTTATCACCTGATATTTATCAGGCAGGGAGGAGATTATTATGACAGCAACAAATGAGAGATACAAACTGAACAAAGAACTGGCACAGATGTTAAAAGGTGGTGTGATCATGGATGTTACCACACCGGAACAGGCCCACATCGCAGAGGAAGCTGGTGCCTGTGCCGTTATGGCACTGGAGCGGATTCCTGCAGACATCCGTGCAGCCGGCGGCGTTTCCCGTATGAGTGATCCGAAAATGATCCGCGGCATCCAGGAGGCCGTTTCCATCCCGGTTATGGCAAAATGCCGCATTGGCCACTTTGTAGAGGCGCAGGTGCTCGAAGCCATCGAAATCGACTACATCGACGAGAGTGAGGTTCTCTCCCCCGCGGATGATGTCTACCATATCAATAAACGCAATTTTAAAGTACCCTTTGTCTGCGGTGCAAAAGATCTCGGTGAGGCACTCCGCCGGATCAATGAGGGCGCATCCATGATCCGTACCAAAGGTGAACCGGGAACCGGCGATATCGTACAGGCTGTCCGCCATATGCGGAAAATGAACAGTGAAATCCAGAAACTGACCTCAATGCGTGAGGATGAGCTGTTTGAGGCAGCCAAGGTCCTGCAGGTTCCGTACGATCTTGTTCAGTATATTCATGACAACGGCCGTCTCCCGGTTGTTAACTTTGCAGCCGGCGGTGTGGCAACTCCAGCCGATGCAGCGCTGATGATGCAGCTTGGAGCAGAAGGTGTCTTTGTTGGTTCTGGTATCTTCAAATCCGGCAACCCGGCAAAACGTGCCGCTTCTATCGTAAAAGCTGTTACCAACTACACCGATGCCAGACTGATCGCAGAACTCTCCGCGGATCTCGGTGAGGCTATGGTCGGCATCAATGAGCAGGAAATCGCCTTACTGATGGCAGAAAGAGGAAAATAATGAAAATTGGAGTGCTTGCACTGCAGGGTGCGTTTGCAGAACATGAAAAAGTATTAGAGCAGCTTGGCGCGAAATGCATCGAACTGCGGCAGGCCCGCGATCTTGGCGAATCTTACGATGCACTTGTACTGCCGGGAGGCGAAAGTACCGTTCAGGGAAAGCTTTTAAAAGAGCTTGGCATGTTCGATATCATGAAAAGCCAGATTGAAAACGGCATGCCGGTTCTCGCGACCTGTGCCGGTGCGATTCTTCTGGCCGAAAAGATCGACGGACAGATCAAGGGACAGCCGGAACAGTATTTCGGCACGATTCCGATGTGCATCAGGCGGAATGCCTACGGCCGCCAGTTAGGCAGCTTCCACACAGAAACACCGGTTGCGGGCATTGGAACAGTGCCGATGACGTTTATCCGTGCGCCGTATATCGCATCTGTGGGGGACGGCGTGGAAGTGCTCGCGGTTGTGGAAGAGCGGATCGTCGGTGTAAAATACAAAAACCAGATGGCCTTCTCCTTCCATCCGGAGCTCGACCCGGATGTGCGGATTCATAAGGCGTTTTTGGAGATGATATAAGACGGATAAAACAATAGCAGACTCAAAAAGCAATGCAAAAATCTGATCGTAAAAAGCTCCAGCTTCAAAGAGAAACTGGAGCTTTCTCATTGTGTTTCGCTGCTGTTTCGCCGCACAGGAGTGTGACGCAGCGCTTTTTCTGTTTGAGAAACTATTTGATTCGTTTCAGTTCATACTGTCTCGTACCAAGACCAATTTTCTCTGCCTGGTCGAGGGTTGCCTCCCATTCAATATTCGGGTTGGAATCCTTGAAATGGTCGTGGTGACAGTGCCATCCCGGCTCTGCAAGGTGCTCGCCAAGCTGACTGTTTTCGATCGGCGTTGCCTTCAGGCAGGCATCGGCACACGCCTGGTCAAGGGCAACCGGGTCGAAGCTTGCAAACATTCCGATATCCGGCAGGATCGGAGCATCGTTCTCCCCATGGCAGTCACAGTTCGGGCTGATATCCTGTACCAGCGAGATATGGAAGCACGGACGTCCATGGCAGACAGCCTGCGCATACTCCGCCATTTTCCGGTCAAGAAGCTCGTTTGCACTGCTGTTTGGATTATAAACCGCATCAAAACTGCAGGCACCGATGCATCGGCCACAACCTTTACATTTATCATAGTCAATGACCGCTTTTTTATCTACATAGGAAATCGCGTCACTTCCGCATTCTTTTGCACAGCGGTGGCAGCCACGACAGACATCCGTATTGATCGCCGGTTTTCCACTGGCATGCTGCTGCATCTTTCCGGCGCGGCTTCCGCATCCCATACCGATATTTTTCAGTGCACCGCCAAAGCCCGTTGCTTCATGGCCTTTGAAGTGGCTCAGACTGATAAAAATATCTGCGTCCATGATTGCATGGCCAATCAATGCTGTTTTGCAATATTCTCCGTTGACAACCGGAACTTCGATTTCATCGGTTCCTCGCACTCCATCTCCAATGATAATCTGGCATCCTGTGGTAATGGTATTGAATCCATTCAGATTCGCACAGTCAAGATGCTCCAGGGCATTTTTTCTGCTGCCCGGATATAACGTATTGCAGTCTGTCAGGAACGGAAGACCTCCCTGCTCTTTACAGAGATCGGCAACCACTTTCGCATAATTCGGACGAAGAAACGCCATGTTTCCCAGTTCGCCAAAATGCATTTTGATTGCGACGAATTTGCCTTCCATATCAATGTCTTTGACGCCAGCAGCAATACAGAGCTTTTTCAGCTTGTCAAGCTGACTCGTTCCAACCGGACATCGAAAGTCGGTAAAATAAACCGTTGACTTTTCCATTTTGTCATTCCTCCTGATTTGTCATTTTTTGACAGCATATCACTTCAAGCTAGGTTGAAGTCAAGTATAATTTGTGGTCTTCTGTTTGTCTCATGGGCTTGTCTTTTTTCTGGATTTTTCGTATACTGAACATAGTTTTTAAGCAACTGAAAATACAGAAGTGCTTTGGAGGTCATGTTTATGATAAAGGCAGTATTATTCGATATGGATGGTATCCTGTTTGACACCGAGATTGTAATGAAAGAGGGCTGGCAAAAAGCTGCCCGGGAGCTGAATTTTACGCTCACGGAGGAACATCTTTCGCAGATGCGCGGCAGTGCGCTTCCGCGGAGCAGAAAGCTGTTTGAGGAGTGGTTTCACGGACAGGTGACATACGATGAAGGACGCGCAATCCGCACGGCGTATCTAAACGATTATATTCGACGCAACGGTGTCCCGGAAAAGCCAGGGCTTCATGAGTTTCTTTCCTGGCTCAAAGAGCATTCGATCAAAGTTGCCGTTGCTACTTCTACAACGCGGCGCGTTGCGGAAGACTATTGGAAACAGTCTGGCATTGACCAGTATATCAATGCTTCAGTCTGCGGGGATGAGGTAATCAACAGCAAGCCGGATCCGGAAATTTTCTTAAAAGCAGCGTCTCTTCTGAAAGTTCCGATTGCTGCATGCATAGTAGCCGAAGACAGCATCAATGGTCTGAAGGCCGCGCGTGCAGCTGGTGCCATCTCCTGCATGATCCCGGATCTGACACCGTATACAAAAGAGCTTTTTCCATTTTGTGATTATGTGAGTCCTTCTCTTTTGGCCTGTAAAGAAATTCTGCTGCAGACTCCAGAAGCGGACAAACTGAAAAGCTGGAAGTAAAAAATCATACATAAAGTGAACCTCACATGACTAAAGTCACGTGCTTCAGACCGCTTTAGGCGGCAGACAA